>JADMIO010904327.1_pt1 | contig 93265 bp, 69 predicted proteins | sample 8958161 | NCBI WGS metagenome assembly JADMIO01 (sample SAMN16585339, study PRJNA669376) | soil metagenome | isolation source: Crop rotation soil | place: USA: Cullars Rotation, Alabama | collected 2011
GCGACAACTTGTCCACGTGGAATTCTAAGCTTAGGATCCCAATGTGCTGGAAAGAATACGATGGTGGTTACCGAAGCCGCAGCTACCAGAATTTTTGGGAAGAAAGATCCGATGGGTAAAATTGTATCCATTCAACCATTCGGTGAAATGATGGTCACAGGCGTGGCCAAAGACATGCCGAAGAACTCGCACCTGAAGGTGGAGGCTTTGGTTTCATTCTCCACGCTCACATCGTATTATGGCCCGTCTTTTACAGACAACAAAAAAAATTGGAATAACTTCTACAATTCATACACTTATCTGCAACTCTCCGATAACTTGAGTTCCTCTGCCATTGAAGCGTTCCTCAATAATGTAGCGAAAAAAATGTACACGACGCCTGAGTTCCAAGCCTCGTTTGAACTTCAGCGGCTCGATAAGATTGTGCCTGGCCCTGAGCTCGACAATGACATGGGCAACGAATGGAGCTACCAGGAAATGCTGCTCATGGGAATTCTACCCATCATCATACTCTTCGTGGCATGCAGCAATTATGTTAGCTTGGCAATCTCCCAGTCACTCAAACGACTGAAGGAGGTTGGTGTGCGCAAGGTGATGGGCGCACAGAAGAGACAAGTCTTTATGCAGTTTTTGATGGAAAGCACAATCATTATGCTGCTGGCCATGGCACTGTCGTACTTTTTCTTTGAGATCATTCGCAAAGAAACCCTTTCACTCACCAGGGAAAGTGATATGATCGATCTGAATCCTACTCTCGGAACGTTTGCCGGTTTCATAATCTTCGCCATCCTGGTTGGCGTTCTTTCGGGCATTGTTCCGGCACTTCACTTTTCAAAGACCAGTCCCCTGCTTGCATTGAAAGGAAAGGAGCTGCAAACAAAAACGGGCGGTCGGTTTTCATTGCGTAAGATTGTGATTACACTTCAATTCATGCTTTCTCTCGGCTTTACTTTTGCCGTGCTGATTATGGCGCAACAGTATCGTTACTCCATAAATTATGATTTCGGATTCGACCAGGAGAAAATACTCAACGTTGATCTCCAACAGGCGGATGCGCAATTGGTCAAAAATGAATTTGGAAAGCTTTCCTTCGTTTCTCCCATCTCTATGTCGTCGAACCTGCTTGGAACCGGAAACGTACCGGAGCATTATGTGAAGCTTGTGAACAATTCAGATTCTATAAAAGCGAGTATGATGGCCATCGATGAAAACTTCATAACAAATATGGGTCTGCATCTTGTGCTTGGAAGGAACTTCACCAATGACGCGGCCATCAACGCACGTTTCATCATCGTCAATGAAACATTTGCAAAAAGTCTGAGTCCCCACGACGCTTCTAGAGCAATCAATCAGGTGCTCACCTTGCCCGATAAAAGAGAAGTGAGAGTTGTAGGGATACTAAAAGATTTCCACTATGCGAGTCTGCAATCGCCCATTCGTAACTTCTTCTTCGAATATGCGCCGGAAAAGTTCAACTATGCAAATTTTCGCCTTCAATCAACCAACAAAAGCCAGGCCTTTTTGGAAATGGAAGCAGCCTGGAAATCTGTCGGGAAAGGCGATAAGTTCAAAGCTGACTTCCTCGCCGACCAGATCCGCGACGCCTATTCGTTTTACAATCGAATTATAAAGATGTGGGGATTCATGGGAGTCTTAGCCATCACTATAGCGTGCCTGGGATTATTAGGCACGGTGGTGTTCACCATCAAAAACCGCGTGAAAGAAGTGAGCATCCGCAAGGTGATGGGCGCCTCTTCCGCAAGCTTAGTGTACCTGTTATCCAGGGATTTCATTATGCTGCTCGCGATCGCGGGTATGATAACCATTCCAAGTGTCTACCTTTTGATGGGATGGATGTTGCAGGAGGCACAGTATTATAATGCGCCTATTGGCGCCTTTGAGATCGTCATAAGCCTGGTGGTTGTGTTAACGCTTGGACTGACAACCATCATTTCGCAAACCTGGAAGGCAGCCAATACAAATCCCGTGAATAATCTTAGGGCGGAGTGAGTCAGCAACAACAATCCGGCCCACAATCTTACTGTCTAATATTGCCGGTAGAAGATTAGAAAAATAGTATCGCAGATAACATTTCTCCTAATTTATAGCGAAATGTTTTGAGTGAAGAGGACATCTTTTTTTCAACCGTCTTTATTGATATAGATCTTAGTTCTGCAATTTCTTTATATGAAAGTCCTTCTTCACGTACAAGCTGGAAAATTTCACGTTGGTCATCCGGAAGAGAGGAAAGAACATCTTTAAAGAGACCGTCTAATTCTTTAAATAGGCCGGGTTGTTCCGTTACAAAGTCCACCGTTATTTTCGATATCCGATTCAAGTATTCAACCCGCACTTTCTTTGCCCTCATCATGGATAAACACTGGAAGCGGATTGCCTTTTTAAGATAGGATTGTAAATGATCTATTTCAACTTCAGTTCTTCTCCGCCAAAGAGAAAGAAAAACTTCCTGCACACAATCTTGTGAAAGTAATTCCTCGCCAAGAATTGCTTCGGCCTGGTAAAACAACTCCTTCCAATAACGATTAAATATTGCTGTAAAGCAAACTTCATCGCCATTGTATAATCCCTGTAGCAGGACTATATCAGTATCAGAGCCCTTTGTTATCATCTCGAAAATGTATCAAAATTAACACAATTTCCAAGACTGAGATATTTGAAAAAAGGTATTTATATTTTCTTACAAAAAGATTAATAATGTTACACAAAAAAAAGCATCAGTGAAGTTGAGTCACTGATGCCGTCATTAGTTAACCTTTAATGGAGTTAATTCATTTCAGACAAAAGCAGATCAATAGCTGTTGCCAATTTATATTCAATAGCCGGACCTTCGAAACCTACATTTCTGAACTGAATATTTCCAGAAGTGGAAGTAATAAATGTTGAAGGGATCACAGAAAATCCGAATCTTTCGCCGAGTAACTTTTCGTTGGTATAATACACAGGAAAGGTATAGGTTTTATTTCCTTTCCATCCTCTCGCATCTTCAAGCGTATTTTGCGAGCCGCTGTTAATAACCATAAACATTACCTTAGGATTGTCTTTGTACCTGTTGTATACCGCTTGTAAATAGGGCATTTCTTTCATGCAGGGAAGACACCAAGTGGCCCAGAAATCGATTACAACAATTTTTCCTTCTAATGCGGATGGGGGAACTGGTTCTCCTTTCAGGTTAACGAGATTCGTCATTTCTGGAAGTTTCTTATTAATCCTCTCCTTTTTTAGCGTCACCAAAATGATTTCTCTCCAATGATCAGTCACTTCTTTCATTTCTTTATCCCATCCGTCAGTTGACTTTTTCCAGTTGACATAATCCTCGCGCATCAATCGTTGGGCGGATGTATCTTCCTGTTTGTCCATCACAAGTCGTTTAGTAAGCTGATAAGCGCCCTGATAATTCCCTTCGTTACGGTAATAGATAGCTACATTCGCAAGTGTTTTAGGATCTGACGAATAAGCCAGTGAGCGTTCAATATTTTCAACAGCTTTGTCCTTATCTCCTTTTCGCTGAAGAACGAGCGCCTTCAAAGAAAGACTATTAGCCTGAGCAGCAAGGTCAGTTTGTTGTCTTACAGCAGGACTAACATAGGGAAGTACATAGCCAGTTTCCGGCCAATAACGAATTAATCCTGCGGGAAAGGTTTTAGCTAAGGCAAAAGCCCTATCTGTGTACACTAATGCAGTATCCAGCAAAAAATCATTTTTTAAAAATAATTCTGCGCGCTTCAATAGGGTTGGACCGCGATAAGGACTGATGGTATCTGGCCTTATCAGACGGAGATGATACAGCGCTTTGTTTGAATTTTTCGCTTCTACATAGTATTGCATCAGAAGTTCATGAAGCTCTGATAAGTATTTTTGATCTTTTGCAGGCGTTTTTCTGAGTAAAGCTTCCGCAGCAATTTTACGCTGCTCGCGATCTTGTATCTCCTGAATTTCAGAAACCTGCATATCGTAACCGGCATCTGTGTTCGGATATTTCGTCCGAATAACATTGTGAATAGAATCCACTCTCGATTTTTCACCAATTATAAGATAGCCCATCGTTGTCTTATCTCTCAAACCAGGATTACCAGGTTCCTTATAAAAATTGGCCGCTATAACATCTAATGCCTGGCGTCTATATTTCTCCTTTTCTTCTCCTGTTGAACTGTTCATCTTATTATGCAGTAACCTAACCCTAGCCTCATAATTATCCGGGTAAATTGAAAGTTCTTTTTCCAATAATGCTAACTGCAATGCGGGTACACGAGGATCTTTACCCATTTGCGCAGGTAAACTATATGACTCGTACAGATACCCGCTTTTTACCCGCTTACCATTATCGTAAACGGGGAGTTCATAATGTTTGTCCTTAGCTGGTTTTTGAATTTTTGTTCCACTCTCCAAAGTGAAAGTTGCATAAGTTGCATAACGCTCAAGGGACAAAGATGCTTCCCAATTATTTCCATTCCGCTGCATCGGAAGGCGGTATGGTACATTATACAAGTTTGAATAGGTGAAAACCATTGTTACCCCGGTATCCCTATCATTGATCTTACTGGTATCGTTGTTAGTAAAGGGCAATGGCGTAAACGTAATGGTTACTACCTGACCACGGGTAGGCATTTCGGGATTGAGTCTCACTTCCTGAGATTTCCCGATGCTCACAACCGACATCATAGCTACAATCAAAGTATATTTTATTAGCACCTGCGAATAAGAATTACGCATTCGCTCTAATGAATTAATCATGCGAAACAATTTTGATAGATTAGTATCCTTTGTTTTGAACAAGCTTATTATTGGTGAGCATCGCATCCAGTGGAATGGGATATAACAAATCGTCTACGGTTACACCGGATTTTATAGCACCCAAAACTGCGATTGCCCTGCCAGTTCTTTTAAGATCAAACCAGCGATGCCCCCATTCCGCAAATAGTTCCAGCTTTCTTTCCTTCTCAACTGCCAGCAATAACTGATCTTTAGTTAAGCCGGTTGGCAAAACCGGAAGCCCTGCGCGGACGCGGATAGCATCAATATCCGATTTTGCTTCAGCTAATTTGGATTGTTGTGCCCTTGCTTCCGCACGAATGAGGTATTGTTCAGCGAGCCTTAACACCATTGAGTATTCTGTTACCGCCCCAACACGTACTTTATACTTGAACGGATAATAAACAGTAGTACCACCCGCAGGTGTATACGCTTTTAACCAACTCAGGTAGCGCTTGTCTGTTAATGATTCAAATGATGACACAAAATCCGGATACATGATATACCCTGGGGCAGTAGTTGCATTCACAGGTATAATGGAATAACCTTCCCAGGTATTTATCGGGCCGGCTGTTGAAGTGTTTATTGCCTGGAGCTGTAATATAGCCTCCTTACTTGTTTTTAGGAATACGTTATCAAGATTGGTCTCCAAAACATATTTCGTATCGGCAATTACCTTGGTGGCTTCGGCTTCGGCTTTGTCCCACATCCCCCTGTATAAATAAACCCTTGCCAGGAGTGCCGTTGCTGCAGCTTTATTAGCCCGGATTCTTTCACCAGCAGGATATCCTGAATATGTAGGATATCCATCACTCAAACCCGATTGCGCTTCCAGCAGATCTTTGATAATAGATTCATAAACTACATCAGCTTTCTCCCTTGGCAACGAGGTGTTAGTCAAAAAATCGGTGTTGAGTACGAGGGGGACATCTCCAAAATAATTTACGAGGTAGAAATAATAGAAAGCCCGCAGAAATTTGGCTTCCGCAGTTAACTGTTTCGATTTCGCCTCGGAAACTGTTGTGGATTTTGCGAGCCCTTCGATAACTGCATTTACATGATAGATAAGTGAGTAAGGCTGTGACCACAAACCGGTAATAACACCATTACTTGATGTCAGGGCGTTTTGTTTGAATTCATCAGCGGTGACGTTTACTGTCGCTGTTTGAAAATCGTCCGCACTCATCGATGGATAGAAATTAGCCTGAGTATTGGCGAAAGATGATGAAAAACCGTTCATCGAACTATATACTCCTACTAAAGATGATTCAGCGGTTTTATCATCAGTAAAAACCAATTCGTCGTTGAGCGAAGTCCTGGGAGGATCAACTTCTACATACTTCTTGCAGCTTCCCAGAATTAAAAAACTCGAAAAAAAGAAACTATATATCAGAATGCGTTTCATATAAATCATTTACGTGTTAACAAAATGGTCTACAATGTAATATTCAAGCCAATTGCTACTGTTCTGAGAACCGGCATAGCAGATGTTTTAACCGAACCAAAAGGATTGATAGGGAATACAAATCGCCTGTCAAATCCATTGAGTTCAGGATCGAGACCATTGTAATTTGTAATAGTGAAAAGGTTCTGGCCTTGTATATAAATATTGCTGGACGGAATCTTCCAGCGTTTAGTGATGTACGATAGATCGTATTTTAAGGAAACATTTTTTAGCCGGATATAAGATGCGTCTCCCCATACACCACTCGATGTACGATAATAATTTCTAAAGGCGGTGTTTGCGACATTCGCAGTATTAGCCGTTGCACGTGGCACGTTAGTCACGTCGCCAGCCTTTCTCCACCTGTCGAGCACCAATGTTGATTTGTTAGTCATGCCACCATACGCGCCTGATAACGGACCCCAATCGATAGTTGGCGCTTCCTGCTTCACAAACTGGAAGAAAATATCGAGGCTGAAGTTTTTATATCTGAGTTCGTTAGAGAAACCACCGAAGAACTTTGGAAGTGTTTCGCCCAATACTACCCAGTCTCCTGCCTGATTCAACATGCCATCCTTATTTACATCTTCAAACTCCGGAACGCCAGTTGACGGATTTACACCAGTAAAATGATATCCCTTAATGATCCTGGTACTCTTGCCAACTTCATACCCTGCTGCATCCCCTGAATTTTCAAGACCCTCGTACTTCAGGAGGGTATTTTTTGGAAAGGAGATATTCAGAGATGTATTCCAGGTAAAAGATTTTCCATTGATATTCTGTGTAAGTAAATCAAACTCCAATCCTTTGTTCTCTACCAAAGCCGGGAAGTTGGAGGTAAACGAAGTAAATCCTGATTGAGAAGAAAGTGTTTGCCCAACAAGTTGATCATCGGAACGATTATTATAATAGCTGGTAGTTAATAATATTCTGTCTTTAATAAATCCCAGTTCGAGTGATATATCCAATTTCTTATTTGTTTCCCAGCTGAAATCAGGATTAAACGCTCTTTCCGGTGCAAGACCAGGATACCCAGCATATGGAAAACTTGATGAAGACCAGGTATCGAGGTATTGATAATCGCCAATTTGATCGTTACCTGTTACACCATAACTTGCCCTTAATTTTCCACTGCTAAGAAATGGAATTGCATTTTTTACGAAATTTTCTTCTGTGAAAACCCAGGCAGCTCCAACAGCACCAAAGTTTCCAAACTTATTATCATCTGCAAAACGCGATGAACCGTCGCGTCTGAACGTCAGATTGAGGATATATTTCGAACTGATATCATAGTTCAATCGACCGTATATTGCCTGGTATTTATATTGTGAATAATTGTAGTTCCTTAATGTACGGGTTGTAGCAGCGGCCATGTTTTTCAACATCGCATCGCTTGAATAGCCCGCTCCCAGGTAATAGTAACCTTCCTGGACGGTTTGCTGAAAACTTCCCCCCGCCAAAACACTTAATTTGCCGGGGCCCAGCCACCTCGTATAGTCGAGTTGTGGCTCAACTATATAAGAGTTAACATCTGAGTTACCATACTGCGCGGTACTTCCGGGAACCGGACTAATATTGGTAAATCCACTTTGGGGCAATGTTTGCAATTGCTTCATTGCAGTATAAGTAAATCCAAGATTCGCCCTGGCTGTTAATCCCGGTAATATTTCATACCTAAGCGTACTGTTTGCTATGAGGTTGTTGGTCCAGGTTTCATAAGTCCTGTTTAAATATGCTACCGGATTTTGAACACTTCCAAACCAATACAGACTACCGTCCGGATTATAAATGGGATAGTTAGGAGCAAGGTTGAAATATTGAGAAACATCGGTAGGAACAATATCGTTTTTATCAGATGCAAAATTGAAGGAAGCCGTTATACCAAACTTGCTGTTTTTTGAAGAATGATCAACACTTAAATGGGTGCTTCCCCTCGTATAGCTAAAGTCGCCCAATAATACCGTGCTTTCCTTATTAAAAGCTGCTGATAATAAAAATCTCGTTTGTGCATTGCCGCCAGAAAATGACAGTTGACCCTGCGTAACATGCGCTGTGTTGCCCATTAGGAGATCCTGCCAGTCGGTATAAGCATTCTGATCCCATACTAATAAATCGGGAGCGTTTGTAGGTGTTTTGGCAAAGTTGTCATTAGCGAAAGCCTCATTTCTCAACTCAAGATATTCTTGAGTATTTAAAAAATCAAGCCTGTGGCCAATTTGTCTTACACCTGTGTACAGATTAAGATTCACCCGGCTTTCAGAAGCCTTTCCTTTTTTGGTGGTGATGAGTATCACACCGTTTGCACCTCTCGAACCATAGATAGCAGTTGCATCGGCATCCTTCAATACATCAATTCTTTCGATATCTCCGGGGTTGATACTGGCTAAAGGACTTTGATTGCCGCTGGCTCCCGAAAACTGGTTGATGACAGTATTAAAAATAAAAGGAACACCATCTATAACGAATAAGGGTTCATTACCATTGCTCATTGAGTTTTCCCCCCTGATACGCACCTGGAAACTTGATCCCGGCATTCCACTTTGTGGAGTAATCATCAGTCCCGATGCCCTGCCCTGCATCGCCGATATCGGATCAACCACGGGTTGATTAGCGATTTTTTCTGCTTTGATTGTACTTACAGATCCTGTGCTGGATTTTCTGCTCGCATTATAATAACCTTTTACGACCACGTCTGCACCCTCCACCGCCTCTATTTTCACGGTGATATCAATATAATTACGGCCGTTCACTTTTATTTCCAACGGTGCAATACTTACTCCAGTGATAAGCAACGTTGCGTTATCATCGATTCCCTTCAACTCAAAATAGCCGTCCGCGTTACTGGTAGTTCCTTTCTGTGTACTCTTCACAACAATACTCGCAACAACAGGTTCTCCATTTTCATTTACAATGCGGCCCTTGACGTCACCCGGTGGTGCCAATTGAGATTGGTCATTCGTAAGAGGTAGCCCAGTTATTTGTTTCGGGCTAAGTACAATATAGTTACCGGAGTAACTGTAACCCAGTGATTGTTTTCGAAACAACATTTGTAAAACAGATTCGAGAGGCTGGTTTACTACCTGGATAGTGACTCTTTCGGATTTGTCAAGCAAATTCTTATCATAAATGAAACTAAGATTGGTTTGCGTTTCAATTGCTTCCAATACTTTAGACAGCTTTTCGTTTTTTACAGATAATGTAACATTTTGCGAAAAACTTCTGGCACTTACCTGTAGACAAATCAAAAAAAGAAAAATGGCAATCAACTTCATAATAATCAGGACTTTTCTTTTTAAGTAGATGCGAGCAATGATTGCTCGACTCCGCTCGCAATGCGCGATCAATTGCATAGATTTGCAGTGTTTGAGGTTATTAATAAATGAGTCACGTCTTTTGTTATTACCCGAACTCGCCAGAAATGTTGGTAGCATTTCTGGTTTTTTATTGGCGTCATATTTATCGGAATACGTCTCAGGATGATTCAATCTCGTCTTTCGCTGTACTGATCCTCTCGGGTACTGTTAGATCGGGAGTCACACTTCCTATCCTTTTATTACCGTTATTTTATTTCCTTCAATTAAAAACTTCACTTGTTTCGTTAATTCCAAGAGATTCAGTATTCTTGAAATTCGTTCGTTACGGTTGATCTTTGCAACAAGTAATACACTCGGAATATTATTGTCATACTTCACTTCTATATCGTACCATCTTTCAAGCTGGCTCATCACTTCCTGCATGCTTGCTCCGGTAAAGAAAAATCTTCCATTTTTCCAGGCCATTACTTCTTCAACATCGGAATCATTGTTGGTGGTTAATTGACCGTTGTTAGTTAGCAATGACTGCTGCCCCGGTTTGAGCGTTACTGACTGCGGGTAGTGAGCGTTACCCGAATGATTGACTGCCGACTGCCAACTGACCTTCACCTTTCCTTCCAACAATGTGGTCCTGATATTAACATCATGCGCATTGACGTTAAAGTGAGTTCCTAATACTTCAACAATTTGATCCCCGCTTTTCACTTTGAAAGATTGCTTTTCTCCTCCTATAGTCAAACTTGGTCTTACCTCAAAATAAGCCTGGCCCTTTATTTCAACTATCCTATCACTACCAGGAAATGCAGTTGGAAAGTAAATCGACGACATCGCATCGAGCCAAACCTCAGTACCATCTGCAAGAGTCAAATGATAATCTTTTCCTTTGCCTGTTGAAATGGTTTGATAATAGACGGCATTGGTTTTCTTGCGTTTCACCGTAGAGGCCGAATAGTAACTCAGCCCACTATCCAATTTATTCGCAGTCACATTTTCTTCTGTAATTAATTCTCCATTGCTAAGACTATCAAGGGAAATGTTGTGACCATTGCTTGTTGTAAGCGTTACGCCCTGTTTGGCAGGGCCAATATCATTTTTAAATCTTTCATTTTGAGGTAAACCGGAAAGGTCAATCGACTTTTGTTTACCAGGGAATACAAACCATGCTCCTCCAACAAGAATTGATATGATGATTGCCGCAGCAGCAATCATCCTCCATTTATTTGACAAGAAAAGAAGTTTGCCTTTCTCTCGCTTCATGCCCGCATAAATCCGTTTCAGCATAAACTTTTTGAGGCTTTCCTCCTCTTTTACATTACGTGCCTTAGGTGGTGATTTCTCAAGCTCAGAGAGATAAGCTTCTACTAATTTTTCCTCCTCTTTTGAAGCAATGCCTTCCAGATAGCGATCAATTAATCCCAAGAAAATTTCTTCTTTCATCTTAATTCTTAACGGTTCTAAAATGATTATACGGACAATGGAGCATTAATAAGTAGCCCGAGGATGAAGCTACCCTACGTTATCCTGAAAATTTTTTTTGGAAGCTAGTGTCTCTTGGAAAACTTTTCTGTCCATCAATTTGCTTTGATCAGGCGTGGTCCGTCCGGGAACGACATACCTATCACTCAGTTCTCAAGGTTTTGACGGGATTTGTCATTGCTACCTTTATGGTTTGAAGACTGATGAGTAATGCCGTTATGGCTGCCAAACAAATAATGGAAATAGTAAAGGGTGCGGCGCCGATATCAATTCTGTATGCATAACCTTGCAGCCATTTGCTCATGAGGATGTATGCTAATGGACAGCCAACGATGCCGCCGAGGAGGATTACCCAGAAGAATTCTTTCATAAATAATGAAATGATTGCCGGCACTGACGATCCCAACACTTTCCTGATGCCTATTTCTTTCATACGCTTTTGAATACTGAACGAGATCAGCCCCATTACACCCAACAAAACGATTACCAACGCTAGTATTGTTGCGACATACGACGCTTTCCTGAGTTGTATTTCCGTTTGATACATTTTTGCAACCACGTCGTCCATGAACTTGAACTCGAACGGTGCGGCGGGCATCAGGTTATTCCATTTGTTTTGAATTGCCGCTATGGACGAAGGGATATTTCCTCCCTTAATCTTGAAGGAAAAGTATCGGTAGATCGTCGAGAACTGAACATTAAAAAATGATATAGGTGGGATCTTTTGCACCATTGGTCCAAAATGAAAATCCTTTGTCACACCCTGGACGGTAAACACCGTCGGATCCCCTGGCACTCTTACCCTTTGCCCTATTGCATCATCAGCATTCTTCCATCCCAACGCGTGAACAGCGGTTTCATTCAAGATCATCTTACCTGAATCGAGAGCATGACCTTCAAAAAAAGAACCAGCCAATAAAGGAATTTGATAAAGCGATAAATAATTTTCATCAGTGATCAACGTTTGGGTACTCACTGCCTGTGTTGAATCGGATCCAAATCGATAAACATTTGAGTAGCCACTGTTATTCCCATCAGGCACTTCGTACGATAGTGACACAGAGCGGACCTGCGGGAGCGCTGCAAACACATTTCGAATGTTTTCCATTTTGTCGACTCCTGTACGGGACCAGTCGCGCGGCAACTGGGCAGACAATACAAAATCTCTATTATACCCGAGGTTTTTGTTCAGAAATAAATCAATTTGTTTGGAAATAATAATAGCTCCAACAAAGGCAACCATTGCTGTCACAAATTGAAATGTCAGCAAGGTTTTTCGGAGAATGACATTTTCTTTTACACCGCTTAATTTTCCCTTTAAGGACTCAACGGATTTAAAGGCTGACAAAACGAATGCCGGGTACATTCCCGTTACGAAACCAAGGATGATAATAAACAAAAGCGGAATTGCAATGAAGGATATTGGAAACTTTGTTAGCATTGGAATTTCACTGCCTAAAAGGTCGCTGAAAAAATTTCGAGATGAGATGTATAAAATGAATGCAATGAGGGTAGCAAAGAAAACAGTGACAACCGATTCAGTCAGGAATTGCAGCATCAATTGTACCCTCAGTCCACCCAGCGCTTTCCGAATTCCGATTTCGCGCATGCGAGCAACCGAACGGCTCACTGACATGTTGATAAAATTAATTACCGCCATGGCGAGAATGAATAACGCGATTGCGACTAATGCGTAAATCATTTTTCGCACCAAACCGTTATTAGCGGACAAGTACAGCTCATTCAATGCCACGAGCCTCGACGTTAAGTCGGCGGTGATTTGTGCAGGAGCGTTTTGCTTTTCGAGATATGCCATAGGCTTTTCCAGATCCTGTGCTGACACTCCTTGCTGCAATTCGACATAACTTACTATGAATGGATTTTGCCAACTCATGTCGCGACCAAAAAATGCAAGGTTATCCGTTGACACATAAAAAGAACCCGGATACGCATCAATCAATGAGGTAACTGAATTTTTCGGTATGTCATTAAGTACTCCGGTGATTAAAAAATCATGTTTTGAGCCCAGGAAGCTTTCGATGGTAATGCTTTCACCAACCACGTCCTTTCTTCCAAAATATTTTAACGCCTTTTCTTGGGTAATCACAACAGTAAATGGCTGATTCAATGCGGTGCCTCTATCGCCGAATAAAAGTGAAAATCCATACATGTTCAGCAAGGTGCTATCGCCAATTTGCAGATTCTCTCGAAAGCTTTTTTCGCGTTTCGATACATTGGAAGTCACACCGTCGTATCTATAATAATTCGCAACGAGATTCGGATACCTATCCTTCAACTCTTTTGCGAGTGGCCCCAATGTAGCCAGTGGAAATCCTTGATTTGGATTTCTCCAATTGCTTTCAATGATGTATTGACGGTCCGCATTTTTCAAATGTTTATTCACCTGCAACTGATTCCACGCGTACGCAACTATGATTAAGGTAAATGCTATGCCGATAGACAACCCGAAAATATTTATAGTCGAGTAAATTCGATTTCGGGTAATATTCCGCCAGGCGACCTTGAAATAATTTTTTAGCATATAAAGGTTACATCATTTTCTTTTCTTTTTTGAGTTTTCCATTGATGAAACAGGTCAGCAACAACAATCCTCTCCACAATCTTTCCTAGGTTTTCCACTACTCACTTCATCTGGTGCAGCAAGCCTTATGGAATCAATAACGATAAAAAAATGTAGCGGCGAGCGCAATTGCTTATCGTGAAGAATAAGCGTCTTCTCCGTTCCAATAGTGAGTCCCTCCAAAGCCTTTTCTAAAGAGGGCAAGATAGAATTACTTCCATGAACGTATTCAACCGGTGGACCATCCATTCTATTTTCCAGGATTTCACCGCGATCATCCTTCATTAGATATCGCAATGCGACTACCATATTATTTTGTACTAGCATCGTCTAATTAATGAAGATCGCAGGCTTCTGTTTGATTTCTTTTGTAGATCCGCAACAGGAAGAATTCTCTTCTACTATTATGAATGGATTGGCAGGACGAAGATCTACTCCAAATCCACCTTCATGAATGACCAAGGGACCGAAGGCAAACTCATAATTCGTTTCCTCGTCGGGGTAAACCCAATATTTTTCCTTTACCTGCATATGGCAACATTTCACAGCATTTTTGCCGTCGCCCTGCCTTGTAAACAAATATTCCTGCTGTGAACAAATCAAGGGAATTTGCTGAAAAGTGATATAAGCAGGTTTATCATCCGAACGAATATCAATGCCAATGTGATCTAACCAGCAGCTAACCCGGGATCTCATCTGCTGTTCTTTTTGTGCTACCGGAATATGTGAAAAAATAAAATTCACTCCACCATCAAATGCATATTTGATATAACCTTCCGCCTCGTTTACCACCATTCCGCCTTCAGCGATCAATTTTCGATGAGGTAATACTGACACGTCCTCTACGTGAATATGGTAATGAAGGCTATCGGCCAATTCTACCTGAGGACGAAAAGGGAAGTTATACTGAGCCAGGTACAATGCACGTCGTACTTCCTCGTCACTCATTAGCTTTTCCTCAGCAATCATACTCACTAGTGATTGCAGTCGATTTGAATCAATTTTCATGATTGTGAATTTTTATGATTTCTTATTTGGATAGGCTCAACTTCAAACTTCAAACCTCAAACTTCAAACTATATGGCCTTCTTGATTGTGTTTAATTTTTCCTCTATGATTTCAATCTTGTCAATCTCAATCGTTCCATACACTACCTTGACTGTTGCCTTCCCGGCTTTAAAAGTTACTGTCCCAAATCCAGTTGCCGTACTCAGGAAACTCACAAAATCACCTACTCTTGATTGCACTGATAATTTCTTATCAACCGCATCATACCAGACTCCTGTCAATGCTTGCAGATAACCATAACTTGAAAGAGCACGCGCATACCAGTGACCGCATTCATATTCGTTAAAAGGATTTCTGATTTTTCCATCATATCGATTCCTCGACATCCGCACTATTTCCAATCCTTCTTTTACATGTCCCATCATCATCAAATGAGCCGCTACCTGGTGTTCGATTCCGGTCCACACTTCGTCGCTATAAACAAAGGGTAAAGAAAGTTTGCCACCCTTTGGCCAGGAGCACAAGAGCAATCCTCCTTCATTTCCTAGTGCAAAAGTGGGCCGCTGCGGATTCGCATGTTCGCTAAGATTCGTTTTGAGATTGTATTTATGAACGGATAACAAATGACTCTTGAGTTTTGTACGATCAACAGGATATCTCAGGCCACACGCGCGCGCAATCCACGCACCTAATACTCCATCAGACAGACAACCTGTTCCATATTGGTATTTTGGACCTTCTTTCTCCATTAGTTTTTTAGCCTCGTCTGAGTACGCCCCACCAAACGACTTTTCCGTTGTGGGATCTTTTGCTTTCAATCCTTTGAATTGAATCTTCTGTATAAAATATTGACCATTGTACAATTCAGATTCCATGAACTTCTTACCTAATGATGCTAATTGACGATAGCGCGAAACATCATTGCCAAGAAATTCTCCCATTTCTGAAATGGCATCCAATGCGCCAATATAAAAACTACTGTGCATGCCATCGGGTCCCCAAAACTCTATATCATACGTGTTGTGATGAGGTTCCTCAATAATTCCTTTTTCACGCGGATCCCAAGTAGTGATACAATAGTCAATGCTTGTCTTAACCATTGGATATATCTTACGCATCCATTCGCTATCACCGCTAATGCGCCATTCACGATAAACTTTCATAATGCCGCCTAATTGTCCATCAGCCGCTGCATGAAAGTTGTGAGAAGCCGGTGCGATGGGGAGCCTCGCTCTGAAATTCTGGTGACCGCTTTTATCTTGATTCTCGCAATATTCTGTTGCGCGTAAACTTCTTTCCAACGAGGGAAACAAATGAGGAATGGCCTGCGCATAATTCCAAACATGTGTACATGAACCATGACAACAACCCCAATTATCAGCACAACCCTCAAAATTCCAGAGTCGCCCATCAAATTGACGCATAACCGTTGGCGATTTGAGGATGGTTAAGTTGCTGGCTACTGCTTCTATTACTTCCGGTGGGAGTGTGGAGGAAAAAAATGCATCCCTGAATAATGCACTCTTACGTCGAAGTTCCTGGTAATTCGTCAACCAATATGAAGTCAACTCGCCGATATTGTTAAACTTGCTGCTGTACCAGGGCTTATAATATTTCCCATCAAAATCCTTATCGTATTTGTCTAGTCCGATTTCCGATGGAGAATTGCAACATCCGCTCGAAGGATCACAATTTTCTTTCCTGTTACCCATTTCTCCTACGGTAAAGTCGGATTCAGGCGTATACCATGCCAACAGAATCTTTATCGTCTTTGATTTTCCAGCCGCAAGTTGAAAAGGTGTATACAATGATGCGCCTGGTGCATCTGATTCAACAGGTGCCACCTCATTTATATCAGCGTTCTTGACCGCGTTCCATGCCATCGTAAATGGATCCCACCAGCCACCACGAAACCAACAGTGATCGACCTTTACATTTTCCTCATCTGTAAATATGGCCAGATCAGTGCGAAGCGGTTTTTCCTTTGTTCCCATTTCCGTGAGAACAAATCCATTCTTCATGGATGTGATCAGGTTTTTTCCTTTATCAACCTTTAAGAAGTTTTTTGAATTGAATGAAAAAACAGCGTCTACCGATTTTGTACTAACGTTTGTGAATTGGTATTCCAAACCAGCAACGGGCAAACTGGAATTATCTTCATCAGTTGGAATAAACGGGCTCCATCCTGTAACCTTTGCTTTTAGCGAAAGATCTTTATCCGTGATATCCAGTGTGGCGAATGGAAACCTTGCAAGGAAACTCGCTGTTTCAAAATGGGGTAGCCCAATTGCAGTTCCCTCTCCGCCATTTCCAGCATTTGCTCTTCCAAATTTTTTCCAGTCCGGCACTGGTCCTTCTACCACTCTCGCTGTTGATGGCATTCCTTTAATAACAATTCCTGCAAACACACTGGGTTCATTAAAGATTTCGGGTTTGTTCCTGATAGATACGTGCGACAATGTTCCTGTGCCTTCCATGCAAATCATACCTGCGCCAATTCCTCCAAGTGGAAAGGCTACGCGATTTAAAAACTCACCCTTGTACTCTTGGTTGTATTGATGACTTGCATTCGCTGATTCATGTGATTCCTTGCGCGGGACATTGTCGGGAGCAACTTTATCGCTATCCAGCAATTGAGTTGGAAATAATGCAGCGGCAGTTCCGCTAACGCCCATATTTTTTAGAAATGAGCGGCGGCAAGACTTATTACTCATTGATGTGACTTTGGTAGTCTGAAGATGTTGAGAAGCTTAATAAACAAATGCGTGAAATTCATTATGGAGGCCATCGAAAAACTCTGCATCATTCCACGGAAAAACCGGTTGACCGGCTTTAGCCCTCATAACCGAAACATCTCTTATGCTCTTTTTTGTCGCGTCGTCGAAACCGGTGGGCCATTCAGCAGTGTTTATGATATTAATCACTTGGGCCCTGGTCAGAGCTCGGGCAGCGGCAGTCAATAAATCGGCCTGGTCCTTGTGGTCTTCAGCTATCAAAGCTTCTCCCAGAGTTTCAGGATAGTTAGGCATAGGCAATAAGTTGGTGTGGGTTTATTACTAAATATACAAACTTTATTTTCTTAAAATTACCTTTAGTTAGGCCAACCTATCTAAGCATTTATGAAATATATATTTCTATGTGTTCTTTTTCTGCAATTTTTTCATAAAGCATCTAGCCAGTTTCCATCAATACTTGCCAAAAACGACAACATTATTTCCAACGGGTTTACTTTTTTGCCCGATACATCAAGACGCCTCAACATTGTCAACGTTCTGCACTCATCTCAACTCGATAAGTTCCGGCCTGTTAACCCGACAAGTTTCCAGCCGGAGTTTGATACATACTGGATTCATGTTAAGTTGCAAAATGGAACAGGCTTCGACGACGAGTGGGTTGCAGACTTCCAAAACTGGTCGTATGTAAGTGCGTACATCATCGGTCGAAATGGAAAGATCGATAGCAGCCATAAGACCGGGCATCTCTATCCGTATTCGAAAAGAGATTACCGCGTTGCCAATAAAGCATACTTGTTATTGCCTATCAAAGCTGATTCAACGCTTGAATGCTTTATCAGGCTTCAGTCGCACCCGAGTAGTGATATGAGTCCTACAGCACTTAGTTTCAAGGTTACATCAAGGAAGTTAGTAGACGCGGAAAATGGCCGAATTGGAAAAGTAACATATTCTTTCCTGGCTATTTTTTTCATCATGTTTATATACAACCTATTTATTTTTCTTTCTGTTCGGTTGACGAGCTATGCTTACTACCTCGCGCTCCTGGTAGGCATGTTTTATGCTACAGCCACCAATTCGGGGTACATTATCGAAATATTCGGAGGTGTTAATTCTCTTCCTGTCTGGCTTTTATATTTTGATCAATTTTCATCATCTATTCTGGGATTATGCATATTGTTGTTTGGAACGCATTTTTTACGCGTGAAGAATCGTTATCCCTCCTGGAATCGCGTAATTAATATTATTATCATTCTCTTTGTAATTTCTGGAATTGTCGGGGTTTTTGATGCACGTACAGGAATAGTTGGTACTGCAATTCCATTGGCAGCTACCACAATATGTATTGTTTGGCTTGCAATCAAAAGCATAAAAGACAAATACTCCTCCACGGGATACTTTCTTTTGGGCTACACTGCCTTTCTTATTTCTACTATTCCTATACTTCTCGCATACCTAAATATCATTCCGGTAAACATCTGGTCAATGTCTTACTCGATCTCAATTGGAACCACTATCATGATTATAATGTTCTCTTTTGCGCTGGCGGATATGATCAATGCATTGCGGCTCGAAAATTTTGAAAACCAGAAAAAGCAACACGCCTTTCGTCAGGAACAAGAGAACATGCAGATTCTTTTTCAACAGGAACTACTTAAGACCCGGTTGGAAATACAAGAACAAACTTTCCGCAATATCAGCGAGGAAATACATGATAATATAGGGCAGGTTTTGACACTGATCAAAGTCAATATTGATCACTTTTTAACCGACGTTTACAACACAGCAAACGAGAGACTAGCAGAAACAAGAAATCTTGTTATTAAAGTTATCCAGGATATACGTGATCTTTCCAAAAGTCTCAATACAGATCTTATCAACAGAATAGGCCTGTCGGCTGCAATTGAGCAACAATTAAACCTGCTGCGAAAAACCGGGCAGTACGAAATTGAGTTTACTCTTAAAGGAGAAGTCACCGACTATGCCCCGCAGACCCAACTCGTAGTATTCCGCATCGTTCAGGAACTGCTGCATAATATTTTAAAGCATTCAGAAGCAACAATGATTCTTGTTTCAATGCATTACCAAACCGACAAATTATCTATTGTTGTGAATGATAATGGCAAAGGTTTCGACACCTTCAATGCCGAGTTTACGAATAGCGGCCTTGGATTGCTGAATATAAAAAACAGAATAAAAATGGTAAATGGTTTTATACACTTCAGCAGTGAGACGCAAAAGGGCACAACCGTTCTGATTGAATTACCGAGGAAGTATAATGCGGATGTTGTGTCGTGACAATCTTTACTACAGCGGTTTATGATAACCTAGATAACCTTTGGCGATTATCGATCGTCCGGGCTCATATACAACCTTGATGTGCCTTGGTGCTCTTTTTATGCTGACTGTTGTTGGAATCAAGTGCGGCAACTTCCAGTATTTATCTGGCCATGACCATTCGTTTGGATCATTTCTTCTTTCTAACGATCCTTCCCAATCGAGAAACGCTTTCTGCTGTGCCTCGGTGCATTTTCCAATGCCAACCAACTTGTCAGTTAAACGTTTGTAGCCTTTTGCAGCCGCTATCGTCCTATTATAGAAACATTCGATACCAATTCTAGGACTCAAGGAACGATTCAAATCAATGGTTAATCCGTATGTATCACAACCATCAACAATATCCGTTTGTTTCTGCAAATCATCAACATCACCTGGCCATTGGTACTTTTCTAAAAAACTGCAGATGTCGTTGAATTTATCAAAAAGCAGCGCAACGCGCAATGCGTCTACTTGCCTGTTAGCTTGAAATCCTACAGCATTTACTCGATTCGCCGGAGAAATATTTTTAAAGAACTTCCGCCATTCTGTTTGAAGCGAGGACGATAATGACTCATCTAACTTTTTCAGTATTGTAAGAATGATTTCTGCCTGTGATGGAATATCATTAATGAATAGCCCGGAAGGATTGTATGTAATGTAGTACCATGGAGTGATGGACTCTTGACGCGGATCCGGTATATCGTAAATCAATCCAAAATAAGGAGTAAAAAGCCACAACTGCTGATCGAGGTCGCTCCATTTTTTTATGGGCTTTTTTAATGTTGCCAGATTTCCATCAGCATTGCCGCTATCCAGATAATTAACAATTGCCTCGTTTTCGTTCAACCTCCTGTCGATTCCAACATGCAGATCTACCCGCGGCTGGCATTCTCCGAGCCAGAACTCGAAAAATCCAAATGACACCAGAGGTAATTGGGCTCCTATTCTTCGAATGCAGTCTGCATATTCATTGTTCAATAAACCCGAAGGCATGTGCTGCTGTAGAAGACTGATGAAATCTTCCATTTTAGATTTCATGATGCTATTATAAGGTCATTAAATATAAAAATCATTTCCTATGACAGTATGAAATAGTTTTGCTGCTGCTGTTGTTAACCAACACGGTCGTATACTTGTATTTCAGTCTCGCGCATAGAAGCATCACTGCGAATACAATAGCAGAATACAATGAATCCAAACGTGGAACAAGACAAAAAAAGGGCAGAACCAGATATCACCGCAGTAAGAACGGCTCTGTGGAGAGCTTTGCATGTTGAGCTAGATGCAAAGCCTCATGTATTTGAAGATGAGATTGGCTTGAAACTGATTTCTCCGCAGGGCGGCTTGCACAAACATCTAGATACCAAATCTGCACAACGCTTGCGGGCTTCTATTGTAGCGCGTGCTCGTTTTATTGAGGATTTAGTTATTGAACAGAGCAAACATGGAATTAGCCAGTACGTTATTCTTGGTGCGGGACTTGACACATTTGCCCAACGCCGGCCGGATATTGCTTCCAAACTTCAGATTTATGAAATTGACGAATTGAATACCGTGACCTGGAAACAGCAGCGATTAATTGAACTTGATTTTGGCGTTCCGGAATACCTGCACTTTGTATCTGTTAACTTTGAAACTTCTATTTGGACGGAGCAGTTATTAAGTGCAGGATTTGATAACAACAAACCTGCCTTTGTCGCCTGCACTGGTGTTACTGTATACCTTACAAAAGAGGTAATTGCTTCCACGCTAAAGCAAATTGCAACCTTTGCCCCACGTTCTATACTTGCGATAACCTTTTATTTGCCCTTCGAACTACTTGACGAAGAAGATCAACTTTTGCGCATAATTGGAATGACATATGCTCAGAAATCAGGAACTCCATTTGTCAGCTTTTTTGCGCCAAACGAAATATTGGCGTTAGCTCAGGAAGCGGGTTTAAAGGAAGTGAAAACAATATCCACACAGGAAATGAATTATTTTACGAACAGACCAGACAATCTTTTACCAGCAAGCGGAGAAGCATTCCTGTTGGCAACAACATAGCACAAACCCCGGTCATGCGCTAGGTATTGGTGCGGCATTTCCGTAAGCTTTTAATCATCCGAATCACCTCCATTTGTTTCCGGATTCCCGACTCGTTACACAGAAAATTTGGATTTCCAGCTTTTTCTCCTATGTTTGTGTGTACTATTTCACTAGTACACTATGGTCAGAATAGAAAATATATACTTCGCTTATAGAAGAAACAAGCCGCTGTTTACAGGTTTAAACCTTTCACTTGAAGCAGGACACATCTACGGCTTACTGGGTAGAAATGGTTCCGGGAAATCGACACTGCTTAAAAACATTGCCGGCCTGGCATTTCCGCAATCGGGTCACTGTTACATCAACGGTGTGGACAGCACAAAAAGAAAAGTGAGCACGCTGGAACAGATTTATTTTCTTCCCGAAGAAGTGTATGTTCCTTCCCTTACAGCAGGCCAGTTTCTACGAAGTACAGCGGGATTCTATCCAAAATTCAACACAGTAGATTTTTATCACTACCTCAAAATTTTGGATGTAGATGAAACGCTGGTCATGAGCAATATGTCGTACGGGGAACAAAAGAAAGTAATGATCGCTTTTGGTCTGGCTACGCAAACAAATCTGTTGATTATGGACGAGCCCACCAACGGCCTTGATATTCCCTCGAAAACTCAATTCCGGAAATTAATGGCGTCGCTCGTAAACGATGAAAGATGTATTATCATCTCAACGCACCAGGTTCGTGATCTGGACAGCCTTATTGATTTCCTCCTCATACTTGATAACCGCAGGATTGTTGTAGAAAGCCCGATGGACAGGCTTGCTGAAAAATTAGGCTTTATCACGGTGCAGGATACGCAAGACGTGAAGGTGCTTTATCAGGAAAAGAGCATGATGGGCAACCATGCAATTATTGATAATCCGCAAGGCAAATACAGTAAAATAGATCTTGAACTTTTGTTTAACGGTGTTACGAGTGGCAGCACGCTTTTATTAGAAACATTGAAAGCAAATCATCATGAATGAAGTGTTCAGCTTTAGCAGGTTTGGAAAATTGTTCGTGAAGCATACTGTTGATCACTATAGATCGTATTTAATGTCGATAGCAGTGGTTGCAGGAGTACTGATTCTCGGCGGATCATTTATCAGTTATATGATTATGGGCCTTATTACTCCGGCGGCCCAGGTTGTTCTATTCTTTTCTTTGCTGGCGCTTGCAGGAACGATTTTCACCAGCACGATATTCAGTGATCTTGGAGAGAAGAAAAAATCTATACCGACCTTGCTGCTTCCCGCAAGCACGCTTGAAAAATTCCTGGTTGCCTGGATCTACTCATATGTCGTGTTCATCGTGGTCTTTACGATCATGTATTACTTCGCACTTTCAGCAGTATTGTACTCGCAGGCAGTAAGGGGCAACAGCGAGCAGATGATGGATTTTTTTAGCCATCAAATGTTTTTACAGTTTCTATTTTTTTCCTTTCTCCATTCGATTGCCATGTTTGGCGCGATATTCTTTGGCAAGCTGCATTTTATTAAGACCGCATTTTGTTTTTTTATCACGATTGGTTTACTCATTCTTTTAAGTACGCTATGGGGTAAAGCACTCACCGGCAAAGATGTAGTGCCGCGGATACCCTTCAGTAATATAGCCTTCCGGGAGAATAACCAATGGAGTGTTGTGAGCATCAGTGAGGAAAAGATGATCTGGATTATGTGGGTTGGAATTGCTGTGACGATTTTGTTTTGGGTTGCCGCTTATTTCAGGCTAAAAGAAAAGAGAGTGTAAAGCTGCTATGGAATTTAAAGACAATGAAGCGATATACCTGCAAATTGCCGCACTTGTGTGCGATAATATTCTTTCCGGCAAATGGCCGGCAAATGAAAAAATATTATCCGTACGTGACCTGGCAATTGAACTTGAGGTGAATCCGAATACAGTGATGCGCTCTTATGAGTTCTTGCAATCCATTGAAGTGATATTTAATAAGCGTGGACTTGGGCTATACGTGGCGGCTGATGCATTCAAGAAAGTAAAGGCATTCAGGAAAAAGAATTTTTTCTCCGCTCAGCTGCCCGATCTTTTTAAAGAAATGTACTTGCTCGATATCACGCCCGAAGAAATTAGCGGACAGTATGAAAAATACCTGTCGTCAAAAAAGGTTCAACATTTAAAAAACGAGAAATGAGGACTAGTATAATATTTATCGTTGCTGCCTTCGCGGTGCTGTTGATTGCCATGGGAATCTACGACCAGCAATTGTACGCTGCTTTTAAAAAAGGAACATATAAAATCCCGTTCAGCAATTATGTTGTATCTGATTTTACTCGTTTCCGAAATATTAACCTGAGGTCAGCATCAACCATAAATATTAAAATACAAAAAGGTCCTTTTCGGGTGCTCATTCAACCATCCGTTGCCGATCATATAGAGCTGAAGATGAATGGAGACACCCTTCATTTGGAAACTTTTTTTCCCGACGATTACCATAATTACAATGCTGATTTTGCCGTATATATCTGGTGCCCTGAGCTTTCTTCCATTCGTACAAATGGTTACTATCATATTAAGTCACGGGAGTACCTGGATAAGCAGGCTTCGGAATACTTCACGTACAGGCGTACAGTTGTAGACGGGTTCAAACAGGATAGCCTAAGTATTTCCGCCACCAATGCAGGAAGCATCTGGCTTTTGAATGACACCATAAGAAATTTAAATGCGGTTATCGGAATCGATAGCTCGAGTGCCACTAATTTTTACATCGGTCATGGAAATCAATTTCACAACACCAATATAGATATCAGAAACGTGAGTCGTTTCTGGATTGACGAGGCTGACACTACGCAACGATTCCACTATACCCTTTCCGACAGTGCAAAGCTGATTGTGAGCGGACGTGTAAAACATCTTTTGAAAACACCGTAATAAAAACTTTTTATGAAACTTAAGATCGATTCGCTATCGAAAACATATGCGAACAAGGTGCAGGCGCTCAAAAATGTCTCGCTTGAATTATCGAACGGCATGTTTGGGCTTCTTGGCCCTAATGGAGCTGGAAAATCTTCATTGATGAGGACCATTGCCACATTGCAGGAAGCAGATCAGGGCACGGTGTTCCTGGATGATCTGGATGTGCTTACTAATAAAACGCGAGTGCGCCAATTACTAGGTTATCTACCACAGGAATTTGGCGTGTATCCGAAAATCTCTGCAGAGCGAATGCTTGATCATATTGCCCAATTAAAAGGTGTTGCCAACTCCGGCGAAAGAAAAGACATGGTGAATGCATTATTGCATAAAGTAAATCTGTATAAGGATAAGAAAAAACATCTTGGCACTTATAGTGGCGGCATGAAACAAAGGTTCGGTATCGCGCAGTCATTAGTTGGCAACCCAAAACTCATTATCGTTGATGAACCAACCGCCGGACTTGATCCCGCTGAGAGAAATCGGTTTTACAATCTGTTGAGCCAAATCGGTGAGAACACAATTGTAATTCTGTCGACGCATATCGTAGAAGATGTGAGCACGCTCTGTTCAAATTTTGCCATTATCTGTTTGGGTGAAGTGCTTTATGCAGGTGAGCCGGAAAGAGCCGTGAAAGAACTACAGGGAAAAGTTTTTTCAAAAGAAATAAGACAATCGGAGATCGATAATTATCGCCAACGTTATCGCGTAATCTCTACTCAACTAAAAAGCGGCAAGCTTCATATTCGTATCCTGCAAAATGAAGGCCCGCTGGATGGTTTTAGCGCGGTGGAACCAAGCCTGGAAGATGTTTATTTCAGCAATATCTCCACCGTTGTCGATATCAACACACTCTGACCTTCTAATACATGTAATATGTTTGGGAAAATCTTTTATTTCGAAATCCAGAACAGGATTAGAAGACCGGCAATTTATGTTTACTTTCTTGCTGTATTTATTTTTACGGTTGGTTCATTTGCCACTGGCTCCTTGCCGGTGGGGGATAAAGAACATATTAATGCTCCATATCTTATCGCATTCTGGTGCACGGCCATGACAATGATGATGATGCTGATAAGTTCATCTGTGATGGGGACTGCACTCTATCGGGATATCGAATACAATACGCGCGATTATTATCTCACCTATCCAATCACAAAGGCTGGATATTTCTGGGGAAGATTCTTCGGCTCTTTTGTGTTTATGATTATAGTCGCAAGTGCAATTCTACTTGGGGTATTTATTGGCTCCAAGTTAGGACCTGCTATGGGATGGCGGGACGCAGCACAATATGGACCCAACAAACTAATCTACTATTTCCACCCGTTTATAACAATTGCGCTGCCAAACATTCTCTTTGTTTCATCGCTTTTTTTCGGTCTGGTTGCAGTTACTAGAAATGTCAAAGTGATTTATTTTGGTGGCGTCCTTCTTTTCCTCGGATATTTTGTTTCCTTTTTTTTCCTGAATCACTCCAATAATCAAACTGTTATAACGCTCTCTGATCCCTTTGGACTTAGCGCGGTGAGATTTGCATCAATGAATGCGAGCACTATTACACTAAATGAAACTGTTTTTCCATTAAAAGGAGAGTTCCTGGTTAATCGGTTCATTTGGACTGGTGTGGGGTTGGCGGCGCTTGTCATCACTTATTTGCGCTTCAACTTTGAAAAATTTTTCAGCGGAAAAACTGATCGTGCAAGAATTGATGAAGAGTATACTCCGGGTAACATCGCCGGGTTACAAAACAGCCATGTCAGTTTCGAAAAACCTTATGCCATCAATACGTTGAAGAGCCTGACCAAAATTGAACTCAGGAACATTATTCGTGATAACTATTTCTGGTTCATTGTTGGAGCGGGCAGTTTTTTCCTGGGGTTTGTATTCTGGTTGGGACAGCGCGCCTACGATGTTCCCGATTTTCCAAGAACGGTGGCGTTGATTGATATGTTCAATGAAGTTTTTCCATTCTTTGTTTTTTTTATCATTCTTTTTTATACAGGCGAAACCTTGCATAGAGATCGGGTGACCCGGTATGCCTTCATCAATGATTCGTTGCCTCCCCCAAACTGGGTGATGAATGGATCCAAAATAATTACGTTGCTGATTCTCGCATTGGGGCTGTCGGTAATGCCAGTAATAGTTGGTGTTCTGGTGCAAACCCTGAAAGGCTTTTTTGATTACCGGTTGGAGATGTATTTCGTGTTTGTTTTTTTCATGTACTTACCTTCTTTGCTTCATGCCGTTATTTTTTGTTACCTGGTGCATGTGTTGATCAACAATAAATTCGCAGCGCATGCTATCGCAGCTACAATATGGGTATTGATATTTTTTCTGCGCAGTAGCGGCATATTTGATTATAATCTGCTGCTGTATTCCTATACACCTCAAACATGGTTAAATGATATGAATGGAATCGGCCATATGGTCACGCCAGTTAGTTGGTTTAATCTTTATTGGTCGCTTGCGGCGGGCCTGCTTATCATTGTCGCTGCATTATTTTTCTTTCGAGGTGTTGGCAATACTTTGAAAGAGAGGCTACGACTTGTTCCGGAACGATTTGACAGAACTACTAAGATATTTACGCTACTGTTGTTGATACTGTTTCTTGGTGTCGGTGCTTTCAATTACTATAATGTGAGCTTTTTGAACACCTTTATCACTAAAGGGGAAAACACGGAGCGCGGAATTCTATACGAGAAGAAGTTAAAGCACTACGATTCGCTGCCGATCCCGACTGTCACCGCCATAAAAATGAAAGTGGATCTTTATCCCGAAAAAAAAGAGGCTTGCACGCATGCTTGGGTTAGTGTCATTAATAGAACTGATCGGCCAATCTCGCAAATGTTGCTTGATGCAGAGGATATCACCGAATATTCAATCGCGCAAAATGGTAAAGCGGTGCCATATATGTGCCCACTGGTTTATCCACGAGGCATGTTCAATATTTTCCGCCCAAAATATGATACGGCGGATTTCCGCTTGTACACACTGGAAAATCCGCTTGCCCCGGGCGATTCAACGATATTGGAGGTCCAATCTTCAATTGTACATAAAGGTTTTACTAATAGTCTGTACGCGGCTACCTTATTGGACAATGGTACGTTTTTTACAGGCGGGCTGCCTGGCATTGGTTACGATGATGATGACGAAGTAGGAAGCGCATATGAAAGAAAGAAACACGGATTGCCAGAAAAAAAGGATGAAGATCCTCGCCAGGATGATCCTATAGCAATAAATACTTTACGTGCAGGTAAGGCTGCGGGACTTTTTACATTGGACATTACGGTTAGTACGCCGGTGGATCAACAAGCGGTGGCGCCTGGCGAACTCATACAATCGTGGCGTGAAAAAGGACGGAATATGTTTCACTTTGTACAAGGTGCGCCAGGGTTCTATCCACCATTTTCAATCGTTTGTGCCAGGTTTAATGTAACACGTGATAGCGTGATGCTAGGACATAAGGTATTTATCGAGGTGTTGCACGACCCCCATCAATCAGCAAACACGGCTCGCTTTATAAAGGCTTATAAGGACGCTCTGAAATATTTCAGCGAGGCTTACGGAGATTATCCTTTCAACGAAATTCGCCTTGCTGAAACATCTTTGTTCGGTCCTCGTCAAACTTCACAACCCACATTGGATACGTACGCGGAATATAATAACTGGAACGCTCACTTTACAAACCCGAATCAAATTGACTTTATTTCTTTCAATATTGCAAGAGCAACGGCACAACAATGGTGGCGATTTAAAATTGCACCAAATGCAACAATGGGATCGTTAGTCATCCCGGAAGGATTGTCTGTCTACAGCGCATTAGTCTATTGGGAAAAGAAATACGGTCTTGAAAATGTGCGGCGAAGGATTCTGGATCAAATATGGATATACTTTTTGGTTCGGCGACGTTTGGATGAAACAGAACATCCTCTGATGAATGCTAATTTAGGAATCGAGTGGGCAGATAAAGCCGGGGTAGCACTGTACGGTTTGAGAAATCTTATAGGCGAACAAAACATGAATCAGGCGCTCAGGGACTTTCAGGAAGCCTATGCATTTAAAAAAAATGGCCCTTACCCCGGTTCAAATGATCTTTACAACTACCTCAAAAAATATACACCGGATTCACTGCAATATTTCCTGGACGACAGTTGGAAAAGAGTTACCCTTTATGATAATCTCATAAAAAAGGTAACTGTTGTCAAATCCACCGGAAGAAATGAATATAAAGTGTCAGTGACAGTTTCAGTTGATAAGTGGTGGGCTGGAGAAAAGCAACAAGATATTCCTGCGAAGGACCTGAATGATTATATAGATATCGGAATTTTTGGAGAAGATATAAAATCAGCCGACGGACTAATGAAAGCGAAACCGATTTATATAAGAAGGCATAAGTTTACAAGAGGCGAGCATACCATCAGCCTAATCTTGAACAAAAGGCCGGTGTCCGTCGGCATAGACCCTTATGGATTTTTGATTGACAGAAAATCGGGAGATAATTTTTTCCAAATACCTAAGGAATGATTGAATGTTGAAGAAAAAAAATTTTAGGGACTTGAAGTCTCTTCTCTATCTAAATATGTTTGCAAACAATGTTCTGAACAAAAAAATAAATTGTCGTGATGCAGATGTGCCGGGTGCTCGCCTTGGACACTGATGATCATTCGGCACACAGGGTCGATGTGAACCGTCTCAAAGTATCCATTGTGCGCCACTAACTCGAATATTTCCTGAGTGCCGTTTACATTTTTGAAATCGTGAGTTCCCTTGCTACGAAAAGCAAATAGGTCCGGCTGTTGTAAAGCAGCAATAAGCTCGGATGAGCACAAGAAACTCCCCGCTTCTGCTTTTGATGTGATGCGGGCCACCATGTTGATAGAAGATCCAAATAAATTTTGTTGTCTTTTTAGTACACTGCCGTAGTGTAATCCGCCATGAATCTGCAGAAGACGATGGGTGGATTTTACTTGTTGCAATAGCAAGAGCGCTGTGGCTACCAGATCATCCGCTGATTCAGCGACGATAAATACCTGGTCTCCGGCTCGCTCTTGTAAAATACTGCTACCCACTAATGACTTGCAAACCACTTCAAGATACTGGTCAATGAGATCTGCTGCCGTTTCGGCGCCATGAGTTTCGGTGAGCGCTGTATACCCGCTAAGATCGGCCATTAAAAGGGCTAGTTCACGTTCCATAAAAGAACAATTGTCGTGTAAATGTATGTTTTGTTTCTAGTCAGTTAGAAACATAAACCTGAGTTGGAACCTTAGCGGCTATTTGCTTTCAATATTCTTTGAAGCTGTCGTGCAGTTTTAAATCCGCATTTGGAAGCAATATATTCGATAGTATATTCCGGATTATTCAGCATGGTTTTCGCAAATTCCAGGCGCAGAAGAGTAAGATATTCCAATACAGTTGTCCCTGTCTTTTCTTTGAAAACCCGGCTCAAGTTTCGAGGGCTCATGGAAACAAGGGCGGCCAGATCGTCCAAGGAATTTTCATCAGAAAGATGTTCTATCATATGATCCTGAACTATGTGAATGTTAGGGTTAATGTGGTTTCGATAGTCAAGATAAATGCTCTGTTGTGTATGACTCTGGCTTCTTCGGTGATACACCACCAAGCCTCTTGCTACTTTGTGGGTAAAAAGTGCACCTTTTAATTCTTCCAGGATTGCCAAAGAAAGGTCAATACCTGCACTAATACCGGCACTGGTATAAACGTTGTTACTTTTTTTAAAAAGAATGTCTGTGATAACTCTGGCGGTTGGAAACTGTTGTTGCAATTCTTCAACTCTTCTCCAATGTGTTGTGCATTCTGTATCCTTCAATAATCCGGCATGACCAAGGGCAAACGCACCGTTGCACACTGAGCAAATGAAAATACCCCTATCTGAAAGACCTTTGATCCAACGAAAATAGTCGTGCTCCGCGCGAAAAGCAATACTGTTTACATACGAAAAATCCATCCCCGGTATAAACAAGTAGTCGCCTTCTTTAAGCTTTGCCTCCGTATAATGTTTAACCTTCCCAAACGAAAGTCCGGAAGTGCTAATAATCTCCTCCTTGTACGAATAGAATTCCAGTGCTACTTCAAAATCATAGAATTTTGCCTCTGTAAATACCTGGACTGGTCCTGCGAGATCCAATAATTCAACGGAAGGAGGAATGATGAAGGCTATTTTTCTCATCTTGAGATTTTTGATAAAATAATTCCAAAGATTTTTATTTCTGCACTACTTATTTAAACACGTTAAATAAATTATATTCCAGTCGCACAAAAAACCCATTAGGGGCCGTTCTGGACAGGGTCGCACGTAGTTGCTTTCGATAACCAAGATCTAACCGCGCCTGACTATTGAATATGAGTTGAACAGAGGGAGCCATGTCCAAGTAATACTTTCCGGAACCAGTATTCAGCTGGCTTAGAAACTCCATCATTAAATTAAGATTTGTCTGTCGATAGTCTCGATATTCCTTTGGCAAAAGAAGTTTACCGATCGAAAATGTATAATTGAGCGCTTTGCTTTGCTTTGCACTATAGTAAAATTTATTGTTGCCTCCATTATCCGTCGCCTTTAAATAGGAGACGCTTAAAGAGAGAGCAAGTTTTCGGAGTAACTGGGTAGCGACGATACCTAATTCCGTACCGGTATTGTGACCGTTCATGTTGATTTCTTCCTGATGGATGTCACTTGTATTAAAACTGATTCTGCCAAAAGCAGCCATTCGAAAATGCTTTTGAACGACATCATTGCTCAAAAATCTGTATTTCGCATAAATGCTTCCGCCTTCGCCCCTAAAGATGTCACTTCGATTGCTAAAAAATAAATTACCAGTGACCATCAGTTTTTTGGAAATGCCGAACATGATTTCTGGGATGAGATGATAATTGATTTTAGCGGATTGTGCTTCATTCATGATCGAATTATCTAATCGAAGTCCAATGCTCCCGACGGGCCGGTTGCTGGCTGGTTCAGTTTGAGAAAACAATTCCTGAGACTTTACTGACAGGCAAAGAAGTAAAGACGCTATAAAGTATAGAACTCGCATTTTTTGTTTTTACAGTTTGAAATAAGCCTGGTGAGTTATAGACTTACATGGTATATTCCTGTGCTGCTTGCTGATTCGCCAAAGGCATTGCTTTTATATTCTTTTGATGTCACAAAACCCTTGTCCAGGAGCCTAACTCTCGTTAATCCCTTCGGTGATTGGGTTACCTCATTTACAAAAATCAATGAATAGTGACCCATGGCGACTGCTTTATTAGTTGTTATGGGCGCATTGTCAAAATAGATAGTCGCTATAAAGCACGATACAGAAAAGCCTGCATCTTCTACCTTTATCCTGATCTTATCAAAGTTGACCAGACTCGATTCTTTGAAAGAGATCTCAAACGTATAATTCGAGATATTGGCGTCTACTTTATCAACAAAATCAAGCGTCTTCAGAGCTTTGTTGATGGCGTTGCTGCACATACTACAGGTTAAGCCGCTTGCCTGCAGATAAACTTTGGTCACTTGTGCTTGGGTGCTGATCGAAATTGCCAGGGCAAGCAAGAGAAAAAACTTTTTCATTGTCCTCATTTGTAAATTGATTTTTGAAGCGCGTCTATTTTTCCAGGGATTATATTTTCACTTTGTAAACTTGCGTTTTGGGCTGAACTCCGGCTATTTCTTTTACATTTTTGCTAGCTTTTGTTACGATGCTATTTTCTGTTCGTTGCAACGTGGTATGGTTTAATTCCATAAATACGTACAGAGGGAATGCTGACAATAAGGCGAATACTTGAAAGGCGAATGTGATCTTTTTCATTTTGATAATTTTTGATTGTTTTTGATGATGTAAAAATAGACCTGCTCAAAGCGCTTTGAAAGACGGGAAGATGTCAGAAAGAGACAATTCTTGATTTTATTGGATCTGAGCTAAACTGGAAATCTAATCAAATCGGATTCCTGGAATATGCTATTGACGCTGGGCTTTGCATTTGGTTGCTGCGTCTTCAGCAAAGTGAGTGGAATATCGTGCGAAACAAATTATGAAACCTGGCGCATTCGTCGTGTCCGACTATCGGTTTCCTGCTGGCCATTGGGATTATTTTCTATGCCATAGATATCCGCACCTACCCATCACTACATGCAAATTACCCAGTGGCAGTGTCCAGTTGTCTAGTCTTGCTGGACTTGAGCTGCTGACTTGTTTACTTTCGCGCTAATTTATTTCTTTCTCTTATTAGAATTCTCACCTACTCTTCTGCGCCTACTTGGAAACCAAAAACAATTAGTGACAATAAAACTTATCACCATGAAAAAGTTTTTACTCACGCTCGCTTCCTCAGCTTTTTATTTTATAGCGCTGCCACAGGCAGGCAGCCTAGACCTGAGTTTCGGAACCCAGGGTTTTGTAATGACTCTTTTTCCAGAAAGTGTATCAAGCTCATATGGGTCTTCGGCCATCCAGGCAGATGGAAAAATAGTTGCGATAGGTACGATTAATAACAATTTCGCTATTGCGCGATACAACGTTAATGGAACGATTGACAACAGCTTTTCCGGTGATGGGATGACGATAGTTGATTTCGGTACGTCTGGAGCAGCTGATGTGGCTATCCAGGCAGATGGAAAAATTGTGGTGGTGGGATCCGCCTTTCAGGATATTGCGCTGGCGCGACTTAACCCGGATGGATCATTAGATAGTAGTTTTTCTGGCGACGGAAAGCTCCTGACAAATGTTCGAGGCTTCTTTGATGCGGGTTCGGCAATTGACATACAAGCTGATGGAAAGATTGTTGTTTTAGGAACTGCAAACTTTGCTCAGATCCGGCAACAGAACGTTGCGGTAATTCGATACAATGCGGATGGAACACTTGACCCAAGCTTTGCCGGGACTGGTATTAGGCAGATTGGTTTTTCGTCTGCCGACTTCGCTTCCGACATGCTCATTCAGCCGGATGGCAAGATTGTGTTGTCAGCCACCGCAAATTTTGTAAACCCTTCAAATATATTCATGGGAATAGCGCGCTTAAACAGTGATGGCTCAAACGACGCGACGTTTAACGGCGGTGCTGTGATAATCCGCATGAACCAGGATTTTGCAGGTCCTGTGGCCCTGCAACCGGATGGAAAGATTGTTTTGGGTGGCAGTACAAACACGCCTACAGGACGTAGAGGATTGTTATTCCGCTTCAACACTAATGGATCCTTCGACAATAGTTTTTCAGGCGATGGAATATTATTCGCAGACCCGGGCGTGGGTGGATTCGGTCCTTTGACGATACAGCCAGATGGAAAAATAATTGTGGCCCCGGGGGCCGCAGGGGTCATTAGTTCAGACATTGGTATCCTTCGCTTCAATGCGGATGGAACTCCTGACAACAGCTTTTCCGGTGACGGCATGGCGACTGCGGATTTTGAAAATGGTAACGAATCTGTAAGCAGATTAAACATTTGGAACAATCGATTATATGCAGTGGGCGCAACAACAACCGGCGCAGATCAAATGGGAATGGTTGCAGCATTTCTGCTTAATGAGTTTGATACAGGAATGCTAACATGTCCCGGAAATAGAGTGACCAACGTTGAACCGGGTTTATGTTCAGCCGTAATCAATAACATTGATCCAATTCTTAACAACCCAGGATCAACAGTGAATTATATTTTGACGGGTGCTACCAATTGGAATGGGACTGGATCTGTAAGCGGATTTCGTTTTCCTGCAGGACTTACGACGGTCACTTATCGTTTGACAAATGATGCAACAAAATTCTGCAGCTTTACGCTTGACATTAGTGACCCTGAATTTCCGCAAGGCATCTATCCACCGTTGCAAACCTTTTGTTTCAACGGTTCGAATAATTATTCTTTGCCGTTACTCCAGGCAACTGATAATTGCGGCATCAGGAGCATCGAGTATGAGATCACTGGAGCTACAACAAGAAGTGGAGGAGGTAATAATCCAAGTGGTTTCCTGGCACCTGGCATGAATCTGATTAAGTGGACAATTAAGGATATATCATTTAATACAAAAGTGATAACAGCTATTATACAAATTAACCCGGCGCTGACTGTAACGATTCCGGATGTAGTAAGTCTTCCTCAAGGAGTAAAACCAAATACTGTATACATTGGTTACCCTCCTGCTGCCTATGTAACACTCCAGGCACAACCTGTTGGAGGCGCTGGTTCTTATGCCACGCATTGGAGTAACGGATCTGCGGCCCCTTGGAATACAGTTCAACCCGTAGTACAAACAACTTACACGGTCACTATTACTGATCTCGCGGGTTGCACTGCAAATGCCAGCAAGACCATCAATGTGATTGACGTACGTTGCGGTGATCAAAATAACAAAGTAGTGGTGTGCAAACCGGATAGAAATGTTGTGTGCGTTGACTTCTGGACCGTCGCCGATTTTTTATCGAACGGCTCTTCTCTTGGGAACTGCGATGAACAATTGTTGACAAGGACATTTCCCTCAAACACTGAGAAGGAACCTAATAGTGGATTACTGGTGTTTCCAAATCCAAGTCAGCATGAATTCAAGATCAGTTTGAAAACAGGAGATAGGCAATCTTCGGAAATTATTATCAGGGATCAGATCGGAAGAGTAGTTGAAAGAATTTGGATTAAGCAAAATCAAATGGTATCTCTTGGTTCATCGTATCGACCAGGAATCTACTTTGCTGAAGTGATCAGGGGAACAACCAAGTTCACAACAAAGCTTATCAAGCAATAGATAATTAAAAAGGTCCCGCACTGTGCGGGACCTTTCGCAAGAGATGTTTTGCTGCTTCGAAATTTCAAGCGGGGACGGTTAGTCTTGCTGTAGTGCTTGTCCTAATTAATGTCAAAAGGTTAGCGGATCGTATTATCTATCTTGCTTAATAACTCTCGACGTAAACACTGTCTTTCCCTCACTATCACAAATCCTCACATAATAAATTCCATTTGCGCTGCTTCCAAAATTTATGTCGAGATTTTGTTCGCCCTCATTCAGCCACAATCGTTTCAACATTACGCTGCTTCCTGTAGCATTAAGCATTTCTAGCGTATAAGAACCTTTGCCTCGATGATTCTTCACGTCAAGATTGAAGGAGTGCGTGAATATCGTAGGAAATATTTTGAAGTAGGCAGTTTGATTGATGCTGAACTTAACTACTTTACTGTAAGCAACTTTTTTGTCGACGTCAGTTTGTTTGAGTCGATAGAATGATATACCAGGATATGGTTGATTGTCTTCTACGCTATATCGTTGGATGCCGTTACAATACCTGCAACCTGGCACTCGTGTGAACAATTCAAATTCTCTTCCATTATTGCTGCGTTCTATTTCATAAAAATCGTTGTTAATCTCCAGCTCTGTACTCCAATTGATCTGAGCAGCTTCACCATTTTTAATTGGCGTGACTGAAAAACTCAAAAGACGAACAGGCAGTGACGAAAACGGACCATATTTGGCGATGAAGATGTCGTTATTATTATTTGCTTCAATCAAAGTAGAAGGAGCGGGGTCGTTCTGGTCGAAGTCTCCAATATGCTGGAAGTATCCTGTTACATAAATATTTCCTGAAGCATCCACGGCAATGCCAGCTCCATCGTCTGCAAAAAGACTTCCCATTGCTTTTGCATTTACAAAATTTCCCAGCGCATCGAGTTTTACAATAAATGCATCGAATAGGCCGGCGCTTGTGATATTGGCAACGCCTGCTCCTGGATCAAAATCCGCAGTGCCAAAAAAAGTTCCAGCCGCATATGCATTTCCGGCGTTATCAATATCGAGACTATATCCATTGTCAATGCCCGTGCCTCCGATGCCCTTAGCATAAATCAGATTTCCAGAGCCATCGTATTTCGCAATAAAAATATCAGCACCACCGGCACTAACTAAATTTACAGTAGCGATACCCGGATCAAAATCTACTGCGGCACCGAATGATCCAGTCAGATAAATATTTCCTGAGCCATCTACCTTAATGCTCTTTCCTGTTTCTGCTGCCGTGCTACCTGCTTTCTTTGCAAACACGTAATTGCCGCTGGCATCATACTTCGCAAAGTACATGTCTCCGCCACCAGCGCCGATCAAATTGGCGACGCCAGCTCCCGGATCGAAATCCACTGTACCGTCGAATGTTCCGGTGATATAAATATTACTCGATGCATCAACCGCGATACTAATTCCGTGGTCAACGCTAGTACTACCCATCGACTTTGCCAGTAAGTAATTTCCTGCAGCATCATACTTCGCGAAAAATATATCGGCAGTGGCACCCGTGCCTGTGAGACTCGCTACCCCAACGCCTGGATCAAAATCTACAGTGCCTACAAAAAATCCAGTGACATAAATATTTCCTGAAGCATCCACTGTCAAACCAAATCCCTGGTCACTTGATGTGCTGCCTATCGTTTTTGCAAAAAGATAATTTCCTGAAGCATCATATTTTCCGAAAAAAATATCGTTGCTTCCTCCACTGCTTGATACATTGACCGTACCTGGCCCGGGATCCAGGTCTACCGTGGCACTAAAGAATCCAGTGACGTATGCATTACCTAACGCATCCACCACGATACAAATTCCATTATCATTACCGGTGCCGCCGATTCTGTTTGCGTATTGAAAATTCCCAATCGCATCATATTTCGCAAAGAAAATATCGAAGCTGCCTGCACTTGTGAGATATGCCGTACCGGGGCCAGGATCAAAATCAACTGTTCCTGCAAAAGATCCAATAACATAAGTGTTACCAAATGCGTCTACGCAAATGCTTTTTCCGTTATCGGCATAACCGGGATTGGGATACACGCCTATTTGATTCGCAAAACTGTATCCACCCACATTATCCAGCTTGGTAACAAAAGCATTCAGACCAGTTCCTGTAATGGAGAGACTGACTATTCCTCCACCTGGATCAAAATCTGCCGTTCCGCTGAAAAATCCGGTGGTGACCGTGTTGCCCGAAGCATCTATCGCGATTCCATATCCCATATCGGGGTTGATGCCGCCCATTTTTCTCGCATAGAGATACACGCCAGAAGCATCATAAGCTGCAACGTATACATCGCTGCTTCCATTTGTAGTAAGATTAGCGACCGCTCCACTCGGATCAAAATCGGCTGTACCATTGAAATAACCGGTTAGAAAAGAATTTCCAGATGCATCAAGTGTAATACAATAGGGACGATCAATTCCACTGCCGCCGATGGCTTTTGCAAACAAATAATTTCCGAGGGCATCGTACTTCGCTAAAAAAATGTCCGAGCTGCCCGAGTTACTATTAACATTTACCACTCCCGCTCCCGGATCGAAATCTACAGTTCCTGAAAAAGTTCCGGTGAGATAAATATTAGAAGAAGCATCGAGTGCAATCGAATTTCCTTCTTCGTTGCCTGTTCCACTTAAATTTTTCGCGAAGAGATAATTACCATTCACATCGTATGCTGCAAGAAACATATCGGTGTTGACAGAATTAGGTAGGGTAGCAGTTCCTGCACCGGGATCAAAATCCACTGTTCCTCTATAATATCCCGTAACGTAAGCATTTCCGGATGCGTCCACTGCAATGCTATATCCCTCGTCGGTGCTGGCTGCACCCATTCTAATTGCATACACATAATTACCATTCACATCATACCGCGCAACAAACATGTCCGTGTTTCCTGCGCTTGTGAGATTCGCGGTACCTGGACCGGGATCAAAGTCTAGCGTATTTTGAAAATCACCAGTTATGCAAACGTATCCCGAAGCGTCAACTGCAACATCAAAACATTGCTTACCAGAGTTGGATGACAACGCCCTTGCATATACGTAATTTCCTAATGCATCATACTTCGCAATAAAAATATCCTGTGATGAGGATACGGTAGTTAATGTGGCTACACCAGGTCCGGGATCAAAATCAACGGAACCGCTGAATAAGCCGCAGATGTAAATGTTTCCCGCTGCATCAATGCTTATGTTGTTCACATCTTCGTTAAGGGTATAACCTATCGACTTCACAAAATCCAAACTGCCATCGGATCTGTATTTGGCAAGAAATATATCAGTTCCACCTGAACCTCTCACATTGAGAGCTGCGGGACCAGGATCAAAATCTGCTATCCCAGAATAACTACCGGCTACATAGATGTTTCCACTGGCATCCGTGACCACACCTCTGCCATTTACGTCGCCTCCCTGGATAACGGAATTATTAAGTGCCTTGGCGTATAGGAGATTTTGGGACTTTGAAGTGGCGGGAAAGCTGAGTAGGTATAAAAAAATGATCGAAAACAATAAATTTCTCCTCAGAAACAGGTTATTGGATTCTTTCATCATAGGTCTAGGTCCGAATTAGCAATTTGTCTTAATACGCAAGTCAAAAACGCTTATCAGGCTGGCGAATTGTCTCATTGTACGGATTTCGACGCCTAATAATTCGTTTGAAATGCGATTTTAAGCATCATGATACATAATGTTTCTTGCTGTAAACCAAACCTCATAGTCCTTTCCCGGACTTCCGCCGTAATTGATGCAGATCTCTGTGTGCTTCGCAATGTTCTCGACCGCATAGACCGTCATGGACTTGGCTTCCATATCGATCCAGTAGTTTGCGTTGGCAAAAGTTTTATGATTATATATCGAGCCGAATCCCAGGACAAGCGCTTCGGTGTTTTCAGATTTATCGAATGTAAAAAAATAGTCGGATAGCTTCGTTGTTTGGAATCGGTCGTATTCATTTCCGGGGATGATCAATAAGGGACATTCTTCAATGATCTCATCTTTCAAGATCGGGTGATCGCAATATACACCCCTGCCTTTTCCTTTTGTTGATTTTATATATAGACCTGATGCACTCATTAAGATTGCGGATTGCGGATTGCGGATTGCGGATTGTGGATTGCGGGTCCGGCATACTCGAAGAACTCGCAAAAGAATTCATAGCATGTTCCGGGAAAAATATACTGGCGACAAATCATCGGGTCTGCCATTATAATTGATGGTGATTTCTTCGCCCGGTGATATGTTTTTGCATGCGGTGATTGAAATAGTTAATGCTGAAAGGTTGATGCTGTATTTAGCATTTGCACGCGAAGCGTGATTATACAACGATGTATACCCGAGTCCCATCACCGCACTGATAGTCTTACTGCTGACCAGGAAATAATAGGAATGCAATGAAGAATTCTTCAAGAGATTTTTTTCTCTCTCGTCCATAGCAATTACCGGGGCGACTTCAATGAGTTGCCCCGGTTTAAAATTTGTTTTGGCAAAGACGCCTGTTCCGTGAATATTACTCGGCCCAGCCTCCAATTGATGTCCCTTATAATTCTTTTTCCGCTTAAAAAAATTGGGAAACATATTTGCTGAAGGGTTATGCTTTTTTATTGTTTAACCTTTGTAGGTTTTGTAGTACCAGTATACTTCTTGGGCCATGCATTTATCAAGTTATTATCAGGCTTTACAGTGTCCTTGCCTTGTGAAGGAAGTCCTTTTGCATTCGGATTAACCTTTTTGATATCGTAACCCGTTTTATCGGCAGTCTGAGATTTGGCTTTTACACTATCCTGTGCGGTTTGCTTGACTGCTGGTGTTGTTTCTTTTTTAACGGCCGGTTCTTTTTGAGCTTTTAAGCCTACAATTATCATTAATGAACCAAGGACGGCAAATGCTTTTTTCATATTGAAGTTTTTGATGGAGAATCGCCGAATATAGAATGATTAATAGCCGCTGCCTATCGTACGAAAGTTCTATTGCGTAAAAAGAAAACCGGCCTTTAAGTGGCCGGTTGATAGAATAAAATTAAATTCTCTATTGCACTACCAGTTCTGCAGTGGTAAAATTTATTTTACCGGAGCTGTTCGTTGCACAACAAAGTCCGGAAATAGAAAAAGAACGGCTAGAACCTGCGACATTTAAAGTCTTACCTTTCTTTGAAGTTATGTCAACGTAGTGGTTAAAGCTTTTGATGTCATTGAAGGAAGCCACCCATAAAAAAGGAGCAAATGCAGATTTTGAAACATAGTTAGAGGCCAGGGACCCTTCAGAAGTAATATATGAATTGAAGCTAGCAGACGCATCTGTAGCTGATGTCCCAACTATGCCAACAGCATATCCGCTGACTTCTACGGTTCCGCTCAAACGCAAATAAATTGATTGCGCTACAGTCGGAAGTACCGAAGAATTGGATAAATTACCTGATGAACTACATCCTCCAGCGACAACACCTGATGTAGAAGATAATGCATACATGCCCCCAATATTCACATACCCGCCGGAAGCCAATGCACAATTAACCGACTTGGTTTGGGTAAAAATCAGAGGCTGAACGCCTAAGGTTTTTAAACTTTCAAACAACGTTGTTAAATATAGAGCACTCACTGGAAGGACATTATATGCATAGTAGGCGGGGGGAGTAGTTTTGGCATGGAAAGTAGTAGCTAACAAATCAGAAGCCGTGTTATTTATTGGTTGCCGTTGTAATCCCAGGTCTTTCGTTTGTTTTTCAGCAATAATAGAGTAACCGTCTGTACTTTCAAACCGGTATTGCGGAAATTGTTTACTGAGATGAGCAATGACGGAATTTATATCCACTCCTGCATTTTTGGCCATTTTCCCATAATGCTCCTTATGTGCCCTTGTATAATTGTCCATTGCTTTTTTCTTTGCATCCTCATTCTTGATTTTTCCAATTCCTTCCGCTTCAGATTTCATGCTTTCGAATTTGGATTGGTCTTTTTTCAATTCCTCTTCTATTTTCTTTCCATACACTTTATCGAACTCATTTCTAATTTCTTCAAGAACTTTGTCATCCTGGGCCTTTACCGTTGTTGTAATAAAAAAAATAGTGCACAACAGCAAAAACAGACTAACCATGTTAGCATAAAGCAGTCTTTTCATTTTTGATGATTTTAGAAGTTAAGAAATACATTATAATTTCTCCAGGACATTTGTATTACTGTGGCTTTTGATAAGAGTGGATCCTGTACCTCGCAGAGTTCATTCAATTTTAATAGAATCTTCTCCGGAAGCGATTTGCTTTTCGAGCTATCGATACGTTTAGTGTTGACCGGGGGTGTTGTTTCTTTTTTAATGACGGTATCCTTTTGCGCCTTTAGACCGGCGACAATCATCAGTGAACCGAGGACGGCAAATACTTTTTTCATATCGAAGATTTTGAATGGATGAGCGTCGAATGTAGAATGATTAATACGGGCTACCTATCCTACAAAAGTTCTATTTGGACATTCTACATTTTCGCTTTTCAAAAAATATGTTGATAGAGGTCAGCTTGACTTCTGATACACGTCACAACACGACTGCTTTCAATTACTCAACTTTAAGGTTTCGGTGAGCTCGCGACAGTATTATATATCAAAAACCTACTGTTATGCGGAAATTATACTTCGCGGTTTTGATATTGCAGTATGCACTTGCCACAACCGCACAAAACGTGGCACTCGATTCCAGTTTTGCCGGCAAAGGATATGTGCAAACCGGCTTTGGGTATCATGACTATATTAACACTAGTGAATGCCACCAGATACTCAGTCTTCCAGATGGTTCATGTTACCTTCTGTTTCAAGGTGCTCCAAGCTTCATAAGCCACCGGCTTGCAAATGGAGCATTGGATGCCAATTATGGCGATCGTGGTTATTCAGCTTCACGAATTTTTTACACAGCTGCAGTTCTTTTGCCCGATGGCAGGATTGTCCTAGGAGGAACAAACGCGGAAAGCTTGGAAATTTTTGATTTCCTGTTAGCTTGTTACTTGCCTGACGGATCATTAGACAAAACATTTGGTGTGGGAGGATACCAATCAACAGATTTTTTCGGCCTTAATGATCAGATTAAAGCGCTTGCGCTACAGCCAGATGGAAAGATAGTGGCCGCTGGTGTTAGCGATAGCCATTTTGCCATTGCAAGGTATTTTCCGAATGGTTCGATAGACAACAGTTTTTCCGGCGACGGAAAAGATACGATTCACTTCGGTGGAGAAAGCGAAATTGCTATCAGCGTTGGCATTAAATCGGATGGCAGGATTGTCATTGCAGGTGAATCTGGATCATCCGGTCAACAAACACTTTTATCAATCGCATATTATCTGTCCAATGGTACGCGAGACAATGGTTTTTCCAGCGATGGTAAACTGTCACTTCTTTTACCTGATGGCCGCAGCACGACGTCCATGAAACTTCAGCCAGATGGAAAAATGGTTTTTGCAGGATACTGCAGCGTTGATGGACAAGTAAACGTTTCGGTAGTGCGGTTGTTGGAGAACGGCGCACTGGACAACACCTTTTCTTCAGAGGGAACGGTAACCATCAATTTTGGAACTGCCACATCTGCCATGGCAGTTGAGCTAGACCAAAACAACAAAATAGTCGTTGGAGCACACGCCCCCATTGGCCAGTATTGTTTGGCACGGTTGCTAATGGATGGATCTCTTGACAACAGTTTTTCAGAGGACGGACTGGTGACCACTTCCCTGAATATTGGATCTGACTATTTGCGGTGCCTGGCCATTCAATCCAATGGAAAAATACTGGCGGGAGGTATAAGCTCTACAAGTTTACCTAATTACCAAAGTAAGTTTTCCGTAGCACGATACAATACCGATGGCAGCCTGGACGAAACTTTTGACGGTGACGGTATGCTGGTTGATTACAAACCATCCAGCGCCACCAGTTTTCTCGCCTCTGCCGTGCAACCGGATGGAAAACTTGTGACGATTGGCGAAACCTACATTACCCAACAGGCAACAGATGTTTGCGTTGCCCGATATAATATTGATGGCACTCCTGATAATACATTTTCTGGAGATGGTAAGTTACTATTGAAATTTGGCCCGGGTAGGAACAGCGCCAACGGTGTGGCGATACAACAGGATGGTAAGATAGTCATAGGCGGTGAGGCGAGGCCCAGTTTGTACTACGGCGAGTTTGCAGTGGCCAGGTTAAATTCCGATGGCAGCATGGATAGCAGTTTTTCTGACGATGGTATAGTGGTAACGGATATGGGCGGCTTTTTTGATCAACTTAAAGCTATTTGCATTCTGCCAAATGGAAAAATAGTTGCAGGTGGCAACTCAGATTCCGTTGCATATTATAATCGTTTCGCCCTTGCCCGATATAACCCAGATGGGAAGCTGGACAGTACTTTCTCCGGCGATGGTAAATTGATTACGGATGTCGGTGATCAATTGATCACGGAATTCGGCTTTCAAGTTAATGGAGTAGAAAAATTATTGACTCAACCAGATGGAAAGATTATCGCTGTTGGGGGTTCAACGATTTACAGCGCTAATTACAGGATGGATATTGTGATTGCACGTTTCAACCCTGATGGCACGCTTGACGCCTCTTTCAATGGAACAGGGATAAAGGTGACCAATATTGATGTTCATACCATTTGCTATGGCGCCGCTTTGGATGTCAGTGGAAGATTACTCATTGGTGGATTTTCTGGTAGCGGTGCAGGCGGCCAGAGCATATTGGTGCGTTACCTCAGCAACGGAACTTTGGATCCGAGCCTTTCTGACGATGGCCTAGCTACCTGGAGCAATTCCAGCCTTATGCTTTCCATTGCCATTGATGCCACAGGAAAAATAATTACCGGAGGCGTTGAATCTTTGGGCTATAACGAGAACGCCGTTGTTATGCGCTTGAACCCTGATGGCACACCGGACAATACATTTGCAGCCGGTGGAAAAATAATTACTGATCTTGGCGATGATGAGATAGTTAGCAGCATCAATGTTTTCAACAACCGTATTTACGCAGTTGGTACATCTTCATTCGACGGATCAACAGGATTGGTGATTGCCTATTCACCAAAAGAGATCTGTAATTTCAAAGACGACGATGGTGATGGGGAAGTTGATGAAGGGTGCCGCGTCTATTATCTGGATGCAGACGGTGATGGTTATGGCTTGTGGCATATACAAACGCGTGCGATGTCGCAACCTCCAGGTTATTCAAGCATCGGCGGCGACTGTGATGATGGCAACCCTGCCATTCATCCCGGCGCAATAGAGGCCTGCAATTTCAGAGATGATAATTGCAATGGCCACGTTGATGAAGGTTGCCAGTTATTTTACCGTGATGCAGATGGAGATGGGTATGGACTTTGGCATGTACAAACACGAGCTATAACACGGCCTGCTGGTTATTCAACTATCGGCGGAGATTGTGACGATGCCAACCCCAACATCCATCCCGGCGCAATGGAACTTTGTAACGGAATCAATGACGACTGTGACGGGCTTACAGATGAAGGATGCCCGGGCTCAATTGCAAATATGCGTGCCGAACAAAAAGAAGCAATCAACCTAGTTGACCTCTCCATAACAGCATATCCTAATCCCACCAATAAGATTTTTTCAGTACGAGTAGAAGGAGATCGTAAGCAAGGAAAAGTAATCTTAAGGATAACGAATAATCTAGGCGAGCTGAAAGAAATAAGAAATAGCCTTGAAGTAGGACAGACCATAAATATCGGGGACGGCTACCCCCCAGGAATGTACTTTATAGAAGCCACGCAAGGTAAAAATAAAAAGGTGATCAAGGTAGTGAAGTCGTGAGGGGTAAGTCCTCAATCGCAAATGAATTTGGCAGCTCACATAGTAGGATGTTTTCTTCTTTCCTGAATCTTTCTCACAATGTGCTGCAGTTGGATTCGTAATTCACGTACTTTTTCTTTTGATGTATTCGCAAGTAATAACTCACTATAGGACTCCGTCCTATTTGAAAGCAATTCATATAATTGTTGGGTGGTGAGCTTACTATATTCGCATTTCATAATTTTCCTGGGTAGATATAATTACGGAGGACTAAAAGCGTGCCATTCCATTCGAGGGAATGAAGTTCCGTTATTTGGAAAATTTTTCAGTTATGTAGAACAATCCTAGGACAAAAAAATAATAGCCGTTCGGGAATCTCATGATATGTGGAAAGTAAAGAGTGAGTCGGGTCGATTGGGGTGCAATGTCAAGATATTCGCATTACAAGAGTCAATAAAGAATGGCACTTCCATTCGCTCGAGTCTTATTGTCTGCTTGATATTTCAAAGTTCTATAACTTCCTTCCTTCAAAACACAAAAATGAAGAAATATCTATCCGTCTGTCTTTCGGTTTTTTTCATCAGCTTCTCCATAACAGTATATAGCCAGCCAACAGAACAAATGATAAAAGTGGTGGTGGCGCCCGACCATTCTGACTGGCTATATAAAATCGGGGAACCAGTAAAATTTTCGATTTCTGTTTTGCAGTATGGTAATCCTTTAAAAAATGCAGTGGTTCGTTATTCCATTGGTCCTGAAAAAATGGACGCAGTAAAAAAAGATTCCTTGGCCCTTTCTAAAGGTGTTTTAATGGTAGAAGGCGGAACGATGAAAACTCCGGGTTTCTTACGGTGTACAGTAACCGCTTTTGTTGATGGAAAAGAATATACCAAAGCAGCTACTGCAGGTTTTGATCCATTAAGTATACAACCCACGGTTGACAACCCTTCCGACTTTACACAGTTTTGGAATAAGGCTAAAGCTGACCTGGCCAATATTCCCATTGATGCAAGAATGACTTTGATGCCCGAGCGATGCACTGAAAAAGTAAATGTGTATCACGTGAGCTTGCAAAACTTTCGAGTAGGATCGCGCTTGTATGGGATTTTATGCGTACCAAAAAAAGAAGGCAAATATCCCGCACTATTAACAGTGCCTGGTGCTGGTGTGCGCCCCTATGCGGGTAATATAGCGATGGCTGAAAAAGGATTGATCACTTTTGAAATTGGGATTCATGGTATACCAGTAAACATGGACGCCAGTGTATATAATAATTTAGGAGCTGGTGCATTGAATGGATATCAGAATTTTAATCTCGATGATCGCGATCGGTTTTATTATAAGCGTGTCTATCTCGGTTGCGTGCGTGCAAATGATTTTCTTTTCAGCTTACCGCAATTCGATGGAATCAACCTGGCCGTAACTGGTGGTAGCCAGGGCGGAGCTTTGTCCATCATCACTGCAGCACTTGACGATCGCGTAAAATATCTCGCAGCTTATTATCCCGCATTGTGCGATGTAACAGGATATTTGAAAGGTCGCGCTGGTGGCTGGCCCCATTATTTCGATAAGAACAATCTCGCCTTTAATAATAAGAAAGATAAAATAGAAACGACAGGCTATTATGATGTAGTCAATTTTGCACGACTTGTAAAAGTGCCAGGTCTGTATACGTGGGGCTATAATGATGAAACCTGTCCTCCTACATCCATGTATGCAGCTTACAACGTGATCACGGCACCGAAGTCCTTATACCTCGCATTGGAAACTGGCCACTGGACTTTTCCTGAACAAAATGAAAAGTTGAATAATTGGTTGCTGCAAAAATTGCAAGAGAAATAACTATCATTTAGAATATCTCGTTCCGCATCAAGTCGCCTTTTAATGAACCCTTGTGAACAGTTCTCTTTTTGTTCAATTCAGCCTTCCTGATATTTTCAATACCTTTTAAAACAGCATCAGGATTAAACGAAATGCTATCTATACCCTGTTCAACCAGGAATTGCGCAAATTCAGGAAAGTCACTTGGCGCCTGCCCGCACAAGCCAATCTTTCTTCCTGCATGTCTGGCTTTATGAATCACGATTTGAATCATGTCCTTTGCCGCCTTATTCTGTTCACTGAACAGGTTTGCCACAAGTGTGGAATCCCGATCAATACCTAAGGTAAGTTGGGTGAGATCATTTGACCCGATTGAAAATCCATCAAAAATCCTCGCGAACTCCTCAGCCAGCAAAACATTAGAAGGAATTTCTGCCATTACATAAATCTCCAGCGTGTTGACAAGCTTTCTGCTTAACCCATTTTCTTCCATTACCTCGATAACTCTTTTGCCTTCTTCTACTGTACGACAAAATGGGACCATCACTTTCACATTAGTAAATCCCATTCCTTCGCGCACCAATTTTATTACTTCACACTCTAATCGGAATCCTTCTTTGTATAGCTCATGATAATAACGCGACGCACCTCTGAATCCAAGCATTGGATTCTCCTCTTTGGGTTCGAAGTCTTTTCCACCAATCAGATTTGCGTACTCATTGGTTTTAAAATCACTCATTCGAACAATAACATCTTTAGGATAGAATGCCGCTGCAATTGTTCCGATTCCCTCCGCAAGTTTTTCAACAAAATATTTTTCCTTGCTTGGATAATGGTGGGTTAGCTCCTCGATTGTTTTTTTACTGACTCGTCCTTGAGTTCATTGAATTTTACAAGGGCCATGGGATGAACTTTGATAAAATTGCTAATCACAAACTCCATGCGCATCAAGCCAACACCATCGTTTGGATAAAAGGATGATTGGAATGCTTTATCAGGATCACCAACAATCAACATTACTTTAGTTGATTTTGGCTTTTGAATTCTTCTCGTATCAAGTTCTATTTCCGAATAATTCAATTTTCCCTGATACACATAACCAGTGCTTCCCTCTGAACAGGACACTGTTATTTGTTCGCCGTCCTTAATGGTGCTTGTAGCGTTTCCGCAGCCAACAATAGCGGGAACACCTATTTCTCTGGCCACAATAGATGCGTGGCTTGTTCTTCCGCCTTTGTTGGTGACAATAGCAGCTGTTTTCTTCAAAATTGGATCCCAATCAGGACTTGTAATATCTGTAACTACGACATCTCCTTCATTCAACTTATCGGCGTCCTGAACTGATTCCAAAATCCTGGCAGTGCCTGATGCAATCCTTTTACCAATCGCGCTTCCTTCCGTAGGTGGCTTTCCTTTTTCCAGCAACTTATATTCTTTGAGGAGATGAGGATTTTCCCGTGAGTGAACGGTTTCCGGCCTGGCTTGAATGATAAACAGTTCATTCGTTATTCCATCTTTCGCCCATTCTATGTCCATGGGCAAGGCATAGTGTTGCTCAATAACCATCGCCCAATTAGCGAGTGTTAAGACTTCATCATTGCTCAACACAAATTGCTGCCTTTTGTCTGGAGCTGTTTCGATATTTATTGTGGAGGTTGGAGCACCTTCCTCCGCGTAGACCATTGTCTTTATCTTGCTGCCTAACTTTTTTTGGATGATTGCTTGTTTGCCTGTTTTGAGAGCTGGTTTAAAAATATAATATTCATCCGGTGTAACTACACCTTGGACGATATTTTCACCCAATCCCCAAACCCCTGCCAAATGAATCACATCCCTGAATCCAGATTCCGGTTCAAGTGTGAAGCCTACTCCTGAACAAGCCTTATCAGAACGAACCATTCGTTGCACGCCCACTGACAATGCTACTTTTTCATGAGCAAAGCCATTGTCCTCACGATATTTAATTGCTCTATTGGTGTACAAAGAAGCAAAGCATTGTTGTACGGCTTTTAGTAGTGCCTCTTCTCCTTTTATATTCAGATAAGACTCGTGTTGTCCCGCGAAACTGGCGCCAGGCAGGTCTTCCGCGGTTGCGCTGCTGCGCACAGCAACTTCAAAATACTCGTTGCCGCATAATTTCTTATAGGCATTAATTATTTCGGATGAAATGGGCTCGGGCATCGTTCCATTCAAAATCAGCGATCTGGCCGCGGCACCTACGTCTTTAAGATTCGAAAATGACTTCTTATCCAGTGTAGACATCAACTGTTGCAAAGATTCCCGCAACTTATTAGCATCAAGAAAAGACCAAAACGCAAAGGACGTAGTGGCGAATCCACCCGGTACATTAATTCCTTTGGATGAAAGGGTGGTGATCATTTCCCCAAGGGAGGCGTTCTTTCCGCCAACAGTGGGAACGTCAGCTATCGACAAATCTTCGAAATATTTTATGAAGGGTTTCATGCAATGAATGTTTATTGGTAGAAAATAGCTCACCAAAATTGAACTGTATAATTAAGTAAATGGATGATGGCGGGCAGGTGAGCTTTTGACGATAGTCATAAGTGCGGTGTATTCTTGTCATAGGTAGGCAAGATGAAAAAAAACAACTTCGAATTCGAATTATAAACGAATGAACCGAGCCATTAATCGAATTGGATTCTATGCAGGCCTTTGCGCATTTGCGTTCACCATCGCATATTGCGTAGTACAGGTGCTGCAGCTTTATGATGTGGTGAAATTTCCCACAGATGAGATTCTTATTTACGGCAGTTCGCTTTTAATTGTTATTCCTTTCCTGCTTGAAATGCTTGTCTTTCATTATATCACACCCGCAGAAAAGAAATTCTGGAGTCATTCAGCGGTAGTATTCACTACCATCTACGCAACCATGGTCACGGCAAATTATGTTGTTCAATTGACTACTGTGATTCCAATGGCCATGAACGGAAGGTTGGATGAGGTGCGATTGCTTCAACAAACGCCGCACTCGTTATTCTGGGACTTGGATGCCCTTGGATATATTTTTATGGGTTTGGCAACAGCCATCGGAATTCCCATATTTAAGAATCAGGGAATACAAAAATGGGCTCGTATGTCCTTTATTGCAAACGCTGCTATCACACCGTTAATCATCGTTGTATATTTCTATCAAACATTTTCATATAGACTGCTACTTCTTGCATTTCCCTGGGCCATTACCGCGCCGGCAAGTATGCTGTTGCTCGCAATTGTGCTAAAAAAAGATTCTTTACAAAAACGTGGTAAGCCGCTAAACACTTCCAGTCGGCCGGTATTAATGGATGCGGACGATTCTGAAGAATATTGAAAGAAAGAGGATAGACTGACAAGCATCACCTGCTTTGATAACAGCAATCATTCATGAAGCCACGTAATCAAAGTAATTTTATGGAGAAATAAATTTTATGCGACAGATTATTTTAGCCATCGATGGTGCGGACGTAAACATGAAAGCGCTTGATTTTGCATGCTTTTTTGCACGAGCTACTAATTCGACATTGATTGCGGCTCCCCTCCATACGCATGAAGAAAAGGAACTTGAACCAGCGTCAACTACTCCGGGGGTTAGGTTGGACGTCCCAATGTTTAAAATTGAAGGGAACGGAGACATCCTGTCCAGGAGCCGGTGCCAGATGAGCGAGGCCTGCGCAAACAGAGGAATCACTTTGGAATATGTGCAAGACGACCCCATAGACCTCGCCGATCTTATAAAAGAAAGCCGGTTTTCGGATCTGATAATAACAGACGCAAGTACATCCTTCGAAAAAATATTTGAAGGAGCTCCAACAAATTTTCTAAAGCATTTGCTTGCAAGAACGGAGTGTCCCGTTATTGTTGCGCCCGAAAGTTTTGATTCATTTGAAGAAATCGTGTTTGCCTATGATGGTAGCGAAGCGTCGATGTTTGCTATGAGACAATTTACCTATTTGTTTCCTGAATTCAAGAATCGAAAGTTGACGGTATTGGAAGTAGCCGATGAAAAGGATCGTTCGTTTACAGAAAAGGAAAGGCTGCATCGCTGGCTGGAAAATTATTATGGCAATATTCACTATGAGCTACTGTATGGAAAACCAAAGGATGAATTATTTGGTCACCTGCTGGAAAGCCAAGGAAAAATTGTGGTGATGGGAGCGTTTGGGCGTACCATGCTCTCCATGTTGGCATCAAAAAGCAATGCCGATCTGATTTTGAAAGCCGTGAACTTGCCGGTGTTTATTTCTCACTCATAAATTATTTTGTTATGAAGAAAATAATTGCCGCTATTGATGGATTGAAATTTTCCGATTCAACAACAAAATATGCAATTGCTATCGCAAAACAGGCGAAAGCTCACCTGGTTGGGGTATTCCTGGAGGATTTTACTTATCACAGCTACAAGGTATTTGAACTGGTGACAGATACCGGCGTTTCGGAAAACAGAATGAGGATGTTCGAAGAAAAGGACGCGGACATCAGGCAAGCCGCCGTTGAGCAATTCGAAAATCTTTGCAGAAATGCGGGCGTAACTTTTTCTATCCACCATGATCGAAACATAGCCATCCAACAATTATTGCATGAAAGCATATACGCGGATCTGTTAGTGATTGATCGAAAGGAAACGCTAACGCACTATGAAGAGAAAGTTCCAACACGTTTCATCCGTGATCTGCTTTCCAATGTGCAGTGCCCGGTGCTTGTGGTCCCGGAAAAATATAAGCCGGTTGACAACTCACTCGTGCTATATGACGGCGAACCTTCCTCCGTTCACGCCATCAAGATGTTCTATTATCTTTTTCAACACAGTACTGAAAAAATTGACGTATTGTCGGTAAAGGAATTGAATCAAACGCTACATCTGCCAGACAACCGATTGATGCGGGAGTTTATGAAACGCCATTACCCTAACGCTGAATATACCGTTCTTAAAGGAACTCCTGAGCAAGAGATCGTGAAATATATTCAGCACCAGAAACAGCATGTAATGGTGGTGTTAGGAGCATATCAACGTGGAATGGTGTCCAGGTGGTTTCACCAGAGTATGGCGGACGTATTGATGAAGGAGGTCAATTGTCCTTTGTTCATTGCTCATAACAAATGAGCGAAAGAAAATCCGGTCGGTTTCCATTGGGCAACATTGGAATGCAACCGTTGGTGTTAACAAGCCCTGCAATCAATTCTTGATGCAGGGCTTATCAATTGAATGGCGTTGGATCAATTTGATTCGTGACGGTAATCATTGTTTCGGGTAAAATTTCAAATTAGCTTTAATAAAAAGAAGAAAATGGAAACTGCAGCAACAACACTTGGAAACCTGCAGCAAGTAGTGGCGTGGTTCATGGCGATTCTGCTAATCCTCATTGGGCTTAAGGAGATCAAGAATTTTGCCGGCTTTCTTCTCTTGAAACTGTATGAATACTTTTTTCAACATTCATAAGAAGACATTAGTGATTTCCGGAAAAAATAAAAACCTTGTCAAATTGAATTTCTAGCCTACTTGCCTCACCTGGTAAAAGATCTTTTTGAGGTCTGTCTTACACAGTTCAAACCACATAACGCTGATGAAGGCCGTTGCCAGGCAGATCAGGAATTCTTTGCCGCCAATTACAGACAACCTAAAGATATTCCTTGCCATAGGAAGCAAATGAATTGCCATGAGGAAGACAATCGAGATCAATATCACCAGCGGTGCAAGTTTATTTTTATACCTGGAGGTCCTGGAAATGTTTTCAGTAAATGAGCGGTTGACGAAAGTGAGAAAGATGTTGCTAAGAACGAGCGTGGTAAAGACTATAGTCCTCGTTTCCTCAAGCGTTTTGCCATAATTCATATAAATATAATACAAGCCCAACACTCCTGCAGTGATGATCAATCCCTGGGTAAAACTGATCAGCAATTCATTTTTTTCGAATAATCCTGAGGCCCTGTTTCGTGGTGTTATTGACATCACGTTTGCTTCTGCCGGTTCATTCTCGAAAAAGATAGAGCATGTTGGCCCCATAATGAGCTCAAGAAAGATCACGTGAACTGGTGTGAAAATGTTGGGAAACTTCCATCCAAACACCAGTGGTAGTGAAGCGGTGAGAATAATCGGAATATGAATGGAGATGATATAACGAACGGCCTTTTTAAGATTCGCGAAAATCCTTCGTCCGTGCCTGATGGCTTCCGCCACCTTGGCGAGGTTGTCGTCCGTGAGTATAATATCAGCGGCCTGTTTCGCTATTTGCGTTCCACGTTTACCCATCGCGATTCCAACATCCGCAGCTTTCAATGCAAGTGCATCATTGACTCCGTCGCCGGTCATTGCTATCGTCCTTCCGTTAACCTTCAACGCGTTCATTAGATTTCGTTTTGCTTCCGGAAACATGCGCGCAAAAATTACATATTCCATTGCCTTGCGCTGTAATTCTTCTTTACTCATCTTTATCAAAGTTTCTCCAAGCAAATATTTATTCCCTGTGTGCATTCCAACCTGTTCTGCGATGTTTATTGCTGTTTCAGGAAAATCGCCCGTGACCAATTTCACGTCAATACCGGCTGCTTTGAATTGAGTGAGTACCTCACGCATATTTGCTTTCGGTGGATCATAGAGGCTGATCAATCCGTCAAAATCCCAATTGAATCCTTCCTGGCTTTCAGGGCGATTGCCTATGTGCGATGCATTGGCAACGCCAATCACTCTTCGTCCCTTCTCAGCCATACTCTTCACAATAGACATCAATTTTATTTTTGACTGGTCACTAAGCTTACATACCTCAGCAATCTTTTCAGGGGCGCCTTTCGCAACAACAAGAAGTTTATCGCTGCCATTGTTGCTGTAAACATGCGTCATCATGGGAGGGTTACCAGATAACGGATATTCATCAACCATCTTCTCGTCGTGTGGCAATCTTTTATCATATTTTTTATAAGCTCTCCATATGCCTTTCTCCATTTCATCGAATGGTTCGGCTTCACTTGCCAACGCGGCGTGCCATAGTAGATTCGTATTTTCTACCTGAACACCGTTGGTTAGATCGGATAAGCGATCCAGGTGAAAATCATAAATAGTTTTCACATCCATGATGTTCTCTGTAATGGTGCCAGTCTTGTCCAGGCAGATGACACTAACGGCACCCAGATTTTCGATCACCTGTGGTTGTCTTGAAATAATTCCAAGCCTGGACATCCGATAAGCACCTAAGGCCATAAATGAAGAAAAGGCGACTGGAATTTCTTCTGGTATCGCAGCCATGGCGAGTGTCAATCCAAGTAACAAACTACCCAGGAAGTTATCGGTCTGCAAATAATTTATGGCCCAGATAACAATGAAGGCAATCACTCCAAACAATGCCAGGCGTTTCACAAAGGAATTTATACTTACTTGTAGCGGCGTCTTTGGAGCGGAATATTCCTCAATGGATTTCCCGATCTTGCCTAACACGGTAAACCTGCCCGTAGCTGTTACGTTTGCATAACATTTTCCTGAATTTATCAATGATCCATGGTATAAAACATGGTGACCGGGCTTTTCATTTTTCTCGACTGGGAGCGACTCGCCTGTAATCACAGCCTCATTAACCGAAAGGTCATTTTGCTTCACAATGACTGCATCTGCAGGAACTCTTTCGCCTTCTTCCAAAATCATGAGGTCACCCGGCACAAGCTCCGCTGCAGGAATCATTTTTTCAACGCCACTTCTTATCACCGTTACATTTGGTGCAGTTAAATCTTTAAGAGCGTTTAGTGCCTTCGTGCTCCTTGCGGCCTGGTAAATCGAAATGGCGGTTACCATAAGGATGGCGACAGTCATCATCAATCCTTCATCCGGTTGACCGAGAATAAAATATATGCAGCAAGCAACGACCAGTAGAATAAACATCGGCTCACTGATTACCTCGACGAGTGTTTTCTTAAAAGTTGATCCTTCGCTCTTAAGTACGTTCTTACCAAATTGTTTTTGCAATTCCGGTATCTTATCCTGGCTCAGGCCAATGAGATTACTATCACGGGAAAAATTTTCCGGCATAAGTTGAACAAATTAGATCATCTCTACGGGGCGAATCCTGAGAACTATCAGTTGTGCGACTAACATAGGTCCTTGTATAAGCGTAAAGACAAAAATATATTTGGGAAGTTAATTTCTCACCACTAAAAAGGAGGTGTTATGGCATCAAATATTTTAACCAAAAGGGTAGAAAGGTTTCCCTCAATTTTTGATGAGTTTTTCACGCCATGGAACGAAATGTTCAAGAAAGGCGATGGTTGGGGAAGAACGCTTACTGTTCCTGCAGTAAACGTTTCTGAAAACCAAAATGACTTCACACTGTCTTTGGCAGCACCAGGTTTGAAAAAAGATGATTTCGACATTGATGTTGATGGAAATATTCTCACCATCAGCAGCGAAAAAGAAGAATCAATGGAAGAAACAAAAGAGCAGTATACCCGCCAGGAATACAGCTATTCTTCATTCAAGCGCAGCTTTACAATGCCAGATGAAGTAAACCTGGACAAGATTGATGCAGCTTACGCGGATGGGGTTTTAAAAATCACAATGCCTAAAAAAGAAAAGGCAAAGGTGACTACCAGTAAGCAGATTTCAGTTAAATGAAAACATGAGAGGTAACTGCTCAAAGAGCCCCGATTGCGATCGGGGCTTTTCTTATTCCGCCAACGACTATAAGACGGATTCGTTGATGGATTGACATGCCTCTAATCATCATCTTCCTTTTCTTTTTCGTTGGTTGATGGAGCAGTTTCACTCCCGGTTGAAGACGGAAGATATCCGGTCCTTATTTCAGAATGACGTATCTGTCCACCAAGATGTGCTGTTTGCGACATGGCTCCAGCGGAAATTAGAGACAGCACGAGTGTTAATGTTCGCATACTCCTTGTGGCAAAAAGCCGAAGTTTCAACAAAGCAACCAAGGCTGAAAGTCCGGCCGCGATGATAAAAGCGAAACCGTATTTTGCTATTTCTTCATGTTTTTCAATCAGGGACTGGGATACTCCAGGCAAATCTTCTACCATTTCCTCGGCACCTTCGCCGGTAAAAAATACAGGCATACTAAATATGCCTGCGGCAACTAGTACATACAAAGCGACATTAATAGCAATCGGGTTTTTTCTTATTAAAGAAATGATCAGCATTATTGAGCCGGCGATCGATAAAACTACAGGCAGATGCGTTAACGCCAAATGAATTTGCGACGCGTTCATAAAATGATTTTTAGATTAGAAATAATTGTGTGAAACGGCAGCGACTTAAACTCATTTGGGCGGGTGAAAAATGGTGGTTATTGGCTCGAAGATATCGGCTCGCGGATTATATAAATTATGAACTCTATTCATAGCATAACCGACAGTGGAAAATATTAGTGACGCAGGCATATCAAAAACGGAAGCGACGTTGGTCAGAATAACAGTCTTAAAAGGCAGCCTGTTATCCTGTTCCTCGTCGCCATCATCATGATGTGCATTCAAATAATGTTTTTTTAAGAAACGAAGCAAAGACTCATCACCCGAATCCTTTTGATGCGAATAATAATGCTCAGCAACAAACGGAATTTTGACGAATTGCCCAACCTCAGTGAAGGCAAGACTAAAGAGAGAAATGAATAATATGCAGATCATTTGTCGCATAACACGCCTCAACTTACTCACGGCCCCTATCACCAAAACTGACGAATATCATGATCTGCTAAGTTTGATAAATATTTAACGGAATTCCTTAGTTCACATATGGGTAATGAAAACTGGCAGCTTAAGCGTTCGCAGTGTATCATCCGCATCACTGGGATGAAAGAAAAGCGAGAGATTGCTTCTTCCATATGCACCAAAAGTTACCATCGCGGTTCTTCGATTCCGGAGAAAGTTGGTGATCTCAGTGGAAGGGCGCCCTTTCAAAATGCGTACACCAATTTTTGAATAATGATATTGCAGGTAGCTCATTATCTTTTCATGTTGTGGAACGGAAGGCGAATGCTCTTCAGCAACATAAAGAAGGGATGCTGGCCTGTCTGACAAACCCGGAAAGAGTTGAGTAAATTGTCTAATGGAAAATATCGACGATGCTGTTCCATTGTAAGTGAATATCAATTCTTCAACAAGTATTGCTCCATCTCTCAGGATCAGGACAGGACAAGCTGCGGTTTGTAAAAGTTCCTGCAAACGATTTGTATAACCATTGGTGGACGTGGAGTCAAAAGGAATAGCGTGATCCAGGATGAGAAGGTCGGCAAACTTGGCTTCCTGGATAAGCTCTTGTGTAGTAATTGGTCGATCAAGTAACATTGACGTCCTCAATCCAATACGTTCGCAAATGTCAAAAGCTCTTTCAACAGCCGTTGTGTTTTTGTGGTTTCTTTCCCTATAGTATTCGTCGTTTGCCTTCGAGTAGTCGAAATAGCCAACACCTTCAAAAGTTGTTACTATCGGAACCGGAATATCATTATCGATTAGCGCGAGCAGTAATTTGCCCGTTGAGAACTCGGCACAATCCATAAATGAAAGCAATTTTTTTTCAGTAACGTCGGTAGTGCTTATAGCAGCTAATATTTTTTGCATGGAAAAAATATTGAATGATTAATTTCAATTTATTGCAACAATGAAGCTACTGGTGAGTTGCCGAAGTTGTACTGATGTGCCTTAGTATTGTTAATGATTGTAATCACATCGCCCGTATAAAAAAAGGACTGGATTTTCCAGTCCTTGGATGAAGTGGTTGTTGTTGCCATCCAACATTTAACCACCTTACATCTTTCGGTATTAGCCAACACCGTGATGCTGTAAAATTAGCGTGTAAGCTTCGATGGTTTTTATGATACTACTCATAACGTTTTATGATTTTTCGTGTTAGTGATTTATTAGTGATGAAGATCAATTCAGCCATTGCCTTCAATCATTTCATTCGGGCTGGAAGGTGAATAGCTTTATTACAAATTGGATAATATGAAAAAAGTCATTATTCCTTTTGACGGAGTAACTTTCTCAAAAGGTGCCTTCGAATTTGCTAACAAGCTTAACGAGGTTGAACCTATATTGCTCACAGGTCTTTTTCTTCCACAAATAAACTACGACAGTCTATGGGCCTTCGGTGGGGGAGTAGGTGGTCCAATCTTTATTCCACTGGTAGAGGATGCAGATATTGCCGTGATCAATGAAAACATTGTTCGTTTCAAAGATTTGTGTATGAGGAATCACATCGAATATCGAGTACACGAGGACTACCTGGAATTTGCAATGCCGGAACTTAAAAAAGAAACGCGGTTTGCCGACCTGTTACTCATAGGAAGTGAGGAATTTTATCAGAGTATGGGAACGAGCGGTCCAAGTGCCTTTCTTAGGGATGCAATTCACCATGCAGAATGCCCGGTATTAATTGTGCCGGAGCATTACAATTTCCCGGATAACGTAATACTAACGTACGATGGAAGTGAAGATGCAGTTTTCGCGATCAAGCAATTCGCCTATCTATTTCCAGAACTTGCCAAACTTCCAACTGTACTGGTGACCGCAGACTCAAGGCATCCAAACCAGGATTTCCCGGATAGATTTAACATTGAAGAGTTGGTGGCGAGACACTATCCGCAGCTAACGTTGACAAAATTGGAATTTGATGCCCGCAAATATTTCGCTACGTGGATAGCCGAGCGAAGTTCGGCAATATTGGTATCGGGCGCATTCGGACGTTCTTCATTGTCCGAATCCATTAGGCAAAGTTTTATCAGCGAGGTCCTGGGCACGCGCCAACTTCCAGCATTTATGGCACACCGATAGTTGAATTCAATTGAAACCAATCGAACAATTTTGGAGTTACAGTGCGCCAGATCTGTTTTGCATATTGGACTCATCTGAAGAAGATTTATCATGAAAAACTTGTAGTGTGCTCTGCATTGTTCGAGAATGCAAAAAAGGTTATTAATCTTGCTAGCCGAAAATGGTGTCAGCCATTCAGGCAACTGCCATCATAGATCTTTGTCCATCTTTCTTATTCATCAAAGGCCAGGAATGTTTCAATTCCAAAATAATCTGTTGAGCAATTTCATCCTGCAATTCAAATAGATTTGATGAGTTCATCTTTCTGTCATACATCTGACTCCAGATTTGTTTGTTGGACTCCACGTCAACAAGCTGAACAAAAATCCGAACGCGATCAGCAATGGTTTGAATATCGCCAGCAAAAACATATTGAGCCGCTATTGATGTCGGCATCGATGTACTATCATTCTTCTCCCTGAATGAGTTCCGCATAGAATAGTATGCGATCACTGAAAACTGCTTAGCATCCATAAACGCCCTGCTCAACAGAACAACCAATCCATCAGCCAATGACTCCTCCCTATGATCGTTTAGTGCGTGATTGAAGGGGAGAATTCCAATCACCAATTTTCCATTGGAGTAGTTTAGACTATCTGGCCTCTGGTTGACGGTTCCGATGGCATTTCTGGCAAACATCGGGACATAGCCCCCTTTGGGTATGGAAATATATATTTCGTCTTGGCCTTCAGAATTCTCATAGTATTGCTTCAATGCTCTTCGCAAACGCACAGCATGTATACGCACAATACCATCTTCATGAGGTTTGAAAGTTGCAGGTTTATTGAGTACACTTGTTCCGATGGTGTATTCCTTCAACCAGCTGGAATGTCCCGACAATGTTTCTTCAACTATAAATGAGAGGAACTTGCTGAGGATATCGGATTTCCGAAACGTTACATGTTGAAGCACTTTTTCAAGCTGCTGGCTAATGGCCTCTTTCGGAAAATTTCCGATGGAAGGATTAGTTGCGTTAGTCATTTTGGTTTTGGTGTTTGCTGAAACCAAATCTACTTATGTAGAGCGTTGACCTCGTTGATGCCACTCAACGACAAAGATGATTATGATCAGTGAAGGACTTGACTAGACTGGGTGAGTCATCCACCATGAGCCACTAATTTTATCTGTCGCCCGAACGGTGAAGAAAAACGAAATCAATATTCGTCTACTATGAACTGGCACCGCTTATCTGCCTCCGAAATTTTTGAGATCACCGGATCAAAACCTACAGGACTAACAGCCTCTCAGGTAGACGAACGACTTGCATTAACGGGTTACAACCAATTAGACGAGGGAAAGCAAAAGACAATTGCCGGAATATTTCTTTCACAATTTATGGACGCGATGATTTTAATCCTGTTGGTGGCCGCAGTCATATCCGGGATTGTCGGCGATCTTAAAGATACAATCGTCATCCTGGTAATCGTGGTATTGAATGCTATCATCGGTTTCATTCAGGAATACCGATCGGAAAAAGCGATGCAGGCATTAAAGCAAATGACGGTAACCGTAGCAAAGGTGATACGGGAAGGCAGAAATCAACAAATTGTTGCGGCTGAACTCGTGCAGGGCGATGTAGTAGTACTGGAGGCTGGTGATGCGGTTCCTGCTGATATCAGGATTATTGAGTCTATCAATCTGACCGTAGATGAATCAACACTTACTGGTGAATCACATGGTGTTGAAAAAATAGCAAGTGCTATTGAGGAGGATGATCTGCTGATTGGCGACAGAAAAAATCTCGCGTACAAAGGAACATTCATCACCCGGGGACGTGGCGCTGGCGTTGTAGTGGCTACCGGAATGCAAACTGAATTTGGAAGGATCGCTAAAATGCTCCAGGAAAAGGAAGTACCAACGCCACTTCAGCAACGGATGGCTTTATTCGGAAAGAATATTTCCGTGATCATTCTGGTACTTTGCGTGATTTTTTTTGTCGCTGGCTGGTTAAGAGGAGAAGCGATCTTGAAAATGATCATGACAAGTATTTCGCTTGCAGTTGCTGCAATACCCGAAGCATTGCCTGCCGCCATCACGATATCGCTTGCACTGGCTGCACGGAGATTGGTGAAACAAAAAAGTTTGATCCGAAAACTTCCGGCGGTTGAATCGTTGGGATCCGTTAGTTACATCTGCACCGACAAAACAGGAACGCTTACCAAAAATAAAATGAGCGTTGAGCAAATCTTTGCTAATGGAAGATTGCTCGAGCGTAACAAGATGAATAGGGAGGCTGCTGATAGTATCGCGCAGCTATTAAATGCATTTGCCTTAAACAATGATTCGATTTATGATGGCCGACAATTTAAGGGTGACAGTACTGAGGTTGCATTAGCCGAACTGGCCAGTGAGTACAACATTCAAATTACTGAACATCCAAGGATAGCAGAACTCGGATTTGATTCAGATCGCAAATTGATGACCACGTTCCATCAATATGAAGAGTCAATTATTTCATTTACGAAGGGGGCACCGGATATTTTATTTCAACGATGCAAAAACCTGGACAGAGATCTACTCCAACATCAATTGGACGCGATGGCTTCAAAAGGACTGCGTCTCCTTGGATTTGCCTGCAGGAGATGGAAAGAATTGCCAAATGAGCTTAGTTCCGACAAAGCCGAACATGATTTGGATTTTCTTGGTCTGGCCGGAATCGCAGATCCACCAAGAGAGGAAGTAGCCGATGCTGTGGAGCAATGCAAAGCGGCGGGAATAGTACCTGTAATGATTACCGGCGACCATCCCCTCACCGCTCGATGGATCGCGGAAAGGATTGGCATCTTGAAGAATAAAAATGATTTGATCGTCACCAGCCAGGAACTCGCCGCAATGGATAGCGCCAGCTTCGAAGAGCAAGTAGAGAATATAAAAGTGTATGCAAGAGTATCACCTGAACAAAAGCTTCATATTGTTAAGGCATTGCAGAAAAAAGGACATTTTGTTGCCATGACAGGCGACGGCGTAAATGACGCGCCTTCTTTGAAAAGAGCAAACATTGGAATTGCAATGGGCATCACGGGAACTGATGTTTCCAAAGAAGCAGCACATATCATATTGTTGGATGACAACTTTTCCACGATTGTCAGAGCCATCAGAGAAGGAAGACGCATTTACGACAACATTTTGAAGTTTATCAAGTATCTCATGACTACCAATTCAGGTGAGTTATGGACGTTGCTGTTCGGTCCAATAGTTGGTTTGCCAATTGCGCTCTTGCCTATTCACATTTTGTGGATCAATTTAATTTCTGACGGGTTACCCGCTATCGCGCTTTCATTTGAAAAAGCTGAAAAAAATATTATGAAGCGTCCACCCAGGCCGCGCGATGAAAGTGTGTTTGCTAACGGCAGGGGATTTCATATACTGTGGGTGGGATTATTTATGGCGGCTATCTCGTTGTGTGCTCAGGCCTTTTCAATTGCCAACAATTTGCATTGGCAAACGATTGTGTTTAATACCGTGTGCTTAACTCAAATGGCGCATGTGATGGCCATTCGGTCGGAAAGGGAATCATTCTTCAACATGTCTTTATTTTCCAATAAGCCGCTGATAGCGTCAGTGACGCTGTCGTTAATATTACAGTTCATTGTCACGTACACCCCAGCACTGCAACCTTTATTTAATACACAGTCATTAACATTGTTTGAATTCGTTGGCGTTGGTATTCTTTCATCATTGATATTATTTGCAGTGGAAGGTGAAAAGGCTGTTCGAAGGTTCAGGAGGACTTCGGAATAATTAATTTCACTCGCTCAGATTCAAAAAAGAAATGGTTCACATCGGCTGCAATAATGAGCTATTGCCCTTCGGACCATTATTCGTGGATGACGTTTTAAACAGAACCGAAACCGCGATGACCCAAAAACATTGTTTCCTCGCCACTGAACTGGCACTTTAAAGCGCAGAAAAATGCGAAGACACTTTCATTAAAGAAATAGCACTTTCGGCTTTAGCCAGACAATGATTTAAAATGGAAAGAGTCCCAATTTCTTCGCCAATTCAAGTGTTCTGGCCGATCCCGACGTATCCCGAAGAGTGCTGATTAAGCTTGGATTGTAAATATCTTGCATTCTGAAATGCATCCCCTGCCGTGTTATTGAAATAGGCATAAACATCTTTGCCAGACTGTAAGAATGCGGTAATCACTTCTGCCTTTTCATCCAATATACGATCACTATAAGATTCACGGTAATTACCCGTAGGTCCATGAAACCGCATGTATACAAAATTGCCTTTGCCGTCAAATGCAGAAACTTTCGCCTTGGAAAAATCATGCAGCACCATCGTGGTGTTATATTCATTTAGTAACTCATTCGTTTCACCGACATACCACGTTTCGTTTCGGAATTCGATTGCCCTTCGCCATTCATTACCGGGGTCGTACTCGCGCAGCTGGTCCAGGATATTTTCAACTTGATTGAAATGTTCCAAACTTATCTTGCCGGGAAACTGAATTAACACGCATCCCTTTTTCCCTCCGATTCCTCCTGCGGCATGAAGAAAATTATCCATGCAGGTAAGATCTCCTTTCAGATCTTTTGCGTGTGTGATATCTCTCGACAGCTTTATCGTGAACTGAAAATCATCCGGTACATCTGCCGCCCATTTTTCATAAGTGGAGCGAAGCGGCGTTTTATAAAAACAACTGTTGACTTCGATAGTATTAAAGAGACTGCTGTAATAATGCAAGCGGCTCCTGAGTTGATAGGGTGGAGGAAAACTACTTTTTTTTCCGGGGATATGGACGTTGCTGGTGCCGATCCTTAATTTGCCTGTCATAATTTAAATTTCAATTCACCCTGGTATCCTTATCCCAAAAGTTCAAAAGCTATGCCACGGAGAAAATCACATCTACCAGTTAAGGCAAAGAAATATTTCAGCTCAAGGGTGCACTTATCGCCTACATTAGCAAAACAAAAATGAGCAAGCCTCGAAGTATATTATTGCTATTTCTATTGCTGCCGGTGCAGGTATTAATTTGTCAAACAGCTATTGATCTTTCAAAACAAAATAAGCTTCAATCCAGCGCGACCGCGGCCGGGGACTCCGTCCGCCGTCCGGGTGCCAGAGACATTTGTGAATACCTTGGCGGTCGTGCCGACAAAAATTTCCTGGGAAGTGGGAACGTTGCGATAGTAGTTGAACCCGCGAAATCAAAACTGTTGTTCGTTCAGCAATGGAAAGAAACCGGATTGTTTGATTGGGCTGCGGGTACTGTTCGATCTTGGTGTCCGGATGTAATTGAAATGAATGAAACCGTTCCACCTCTTGGCGCAAGTATTTCACATGCCCCTTCTGCGCGCAGAATTTTTATAACGAGGGATGATGCAGTAGGTATGGAACTTACCTGGAAAAATAATTCCGCACAGAAAATTTCCATACGTGCGTTGTTCAAGGGTATATTACCGGGTAGCGCGCGTACAGGGCAAACTAACGATGCAGGCATTGTGTATTCAACAGGAACCTATAGCGATAAAGTTTCATCTCCTGTTGACTATATATTGGGTTCTTCTTTGGCACCCAACCAGGTTCGTTTGCAGAATAATAAATATGAATTCAGCTTTAATATTTCAATCAAACCAGGCGAAGAAAAATCGTTGACGATTTTATTAGGTATCGGTACCGATTTGGAGAAAATAAACAACACAATCAATCGCTGGAAAAACGTAACCGATATATCCAAAGCTTTACGAAAGAATTGGAACGAATGGTTTGACCAGGAGATTCCGCACTTCGATTGCAGCGATCCTTACTTCGAAAAACTTTATTATTACCGCTGGTGGTCGCTCTATACAAAAATGATTTTTGCCAAAGTAGGTCACTTCTATTATCCCTCACCTCGAGAAGGAACAGTGGGTTACGATGGCGTTGTGTCTTATTCCGGATCCTGCATTTCCGTTGATGAATTACGTTGGATGCGAAATCCTGCATGGGTGTTTTCAACTACCAAGGAATTTTTTGCTCCGGAGAATCTTAACGACGGCTACCTGTCCAATCATATCTGGGATTGGGGCATCGATGGGGACTCAAGCAATATGGATATGGTAGGCAGATCCGTTCCTTATCAGAATTATGCTATCGATGCATTCCGCGGAGCTTTACTAGTTCATCCGCAAGAGGGGAGAGAGACGCTCAAAGAAGTCTGGCCGCGGATGCTTACTAATCTTCAATCATACGATCGACTATTTGATATCGATAAAGATGGATTGTATGAGACTTATCCATGGAGTAATTCCGCGGGACAAGAATGGACAGCGCGCTATTCATATTTCGATCCGATTCCTGAAATGATAAGGAATGAGCGCGGAAGAACTTATACGCCGGATGGAACGCGATCCGTTGAGGACATGGAATTGGTTAAGAAGATTCGTGCTGCCTTAGTGACGGATCCCGAATTGCACTGGCCTCAAAATGCTGATGAACTTTACAGCATTTATTATGGCACAGCAGACCATCGACTCGCAACAGTTGATCAAACCACCTATGCTTATAAAAATTTTTGCGCCGCTGCAAGTTTGGCTAAATCGGTAAATGATACAGCCTCTGAAAAGCTTTATGCAATGATGAGTGAAAGATCACTTGCTCAAATTAAGAAGGTGATGTGGGATGAACAGGATAACTTTTTCTACGATATCAAGCCAATCGTACACAACCGCGCACGTGTTAAATCCACAACAGGCTTTTATGTTTTCTGGGCAAGAATAGCAGGTCGTCAACACCTACCGATGCTGAAGCACCTATTTAATCCTGCTACTTTCTGGACCGAATACCCGCTACCATCACTTCCGCTCGATTATGAAAAATATGCTAAGCTGCAGGAAACGGGTTGGACATATTGGAACTATGCCACCTGGCCACGTACCACCTGTCATGTTGTTGATGGTGTATTGTGGGCTGCGAAAACATTTGACTCTTCACTATCCAGTAAGGCTGTAACGCTGTTCAATCGATATACCCGTATGCATTTCCCTAAGGGAGATCTGCAGACACCAAATATTGCGGAGCGATATGATCCGCATACCGGAAGTCCGTTTTTGGAGAATCTCGATTATAATCATTCTTCCTGGATTGACATACTTCTTCAACATGTTGCAGGCATCACTCCCCAGGAATCCGATACCTTAGTGGTCGATCCAATTGATATGGGATGGGAATCTTTTTCTTTTAAAAATATTCGCTATCGAAATCATGACGTTGATATTGAGTTTACGAGGACCAAGGGACTAACGATTAGTGTGGATGGAGTTGTTAAGATAAAAACAGCAAAGCTGCAAAAAGTGTATATTAAATAAACAAAATGAACCTCATGAATCAATCCAATTCAAATCGTCGCAAATTCTTAAAAAATACTTCGTTGTTATCCGGAGCATATTTGCTCTCAGGATTTCAAGGAAAAGTTTTTGCAGAAACGAGTACACCCGCGGTTCCTCAACCCATCGTTGCCAACAGAATAAAATTTGCCGTTATCAATATCAATCATCCTCATATTTATGGCATGACCGATGCCATAAAAAGAGGTGGAGGGGAGCTAGTAGCTTTGTACGCAAAAGAACCTGAGCTGGTTACTGCTTTTTCGAAAGCTTATCCTGAAGCAAAACTCGCGAAGACGGAAAATGAAATTTTAGAAGATTCTTCCATTCAATTGGTGTTGAGTTCGGGTATTCCTGACGAAAGAGCGCCATTAGGTATTCGCGTAATGAAGCATGGTAAAGATTATCTCACTGATAAACCAGGTATCATCACTTTGGAACAACTAGCTGAAGTAAAAAAGGTGCAGCAGCAGACCAAACGCATCTACTCCATCATGTACAGTGAGCGTTTTGAAAACAAAGGCACCGAAAAAGCAAGTAAACTGGTTGCGGCCGGGGCCATCGGGAAGGTGATTCAAACGGTAAATCTGGCGCCCCACAGAATTGCTAATAATATCGGTAAAACCGGATTGGCGGTAAGGCCCGATTGGTTTTGGGATAAAAAAAGATACGGTGGAATTCTGACTGATATAGGATCTCATCAATTCGACCAGTATCTACATTTTACAGGTTCTACCGAAGCGGAGGTATTAATGTCGCAGGTAGGCAATGTTCATTATCCTGAGAAACCATTGTTCGAGGATTTTGGTGATGTGATGCTAAGCGGCAATGGCGGCACCGGTTATATCCGCGTTGACTGGTTTACGCCAGATGGTTTGGACACATGGGGAGATGGAAGATTAACTATTTTGGGAACTGATGGTTTTATCGAAGTAAGAAAAAATACAGATATAGCTTCCGGCATGAAAGGCGGCAATCATTTGTATATGGCAAATCAAAAGGAGATGGTTCACATCGATTGCAATAACGAAGTATTGCCATTTGGCCCAGCATTCGTAGATGATGTTTTGAACAGAACCGAAACAGCGATGACGCAAAAACATTGCTTCCTTGCCACGGAGCTTGCACTAAAGGCGCAAAAGAAGGCGAAAAAACTTTCATTGAAAAAGTGAACACGAATTACACGAATTGAAGCGAATTGCACGAATTATAGATGCGATAAGATTTAACTGTTAACCTTTCGCCAGCGGATATCTCAAATTCTCGTAATGCATTAAATCAATTTTTACATTTCCAACAACGATCGGACTTTCTATGCGAACAGGAATATGATTGGCATCGTTGGTGATCCATACCGTCATTTTTTCACCGCCATCGAAAATATTTCCCTTGAGCAACAAAGGCTTTAATTTGATTGCCTTGAACTTGCCGTATTTTGTTTTGACGGTTTCCTTGCCTATATAGTGAATATACATGTTGTACACTTTGTTATCCAGGAACATGCTGAAGGGTATTTTGTCGCCTTCCTTGTATTGGTCGTAATTGATATTTCGCAAATAATACATCATGCTCACTACATCCTGCACATTCTGAGGAGTGGCATATACGCCATCGTTTGTTATAGCAGTATTTGCCTTGCGATTGAAAGTAATCTCCTCACGCTTTTTATAGCTTCCCTCGTTTACGCTTCGAACAAATTTCAACGGCTGCAGATCGGTAGTGGTAAAATAGCTTTCATAACGATCTCTCACTTTGAAAATCCAATCGTATTTGGGATTAGTTGATCCTTCACCCACAACATGAAAAACATCCTGGTCCTGCCATTTTTCAGTTGCCGTAGTAAAGGTTGCAGAACCGGCATGTACATAAAGACCGATGACATTATAATAAACTTTATAACTGATTTTTTCCTGAGGCTGAAATGCGTAATTCGATTTGTCGGCTGTTTGTGCCGATGCAGCATATTGCATCGAAATAAATATTATACTGAATATAAAATAGCCATGTTTCATAATCCTGTTTTTTATAATGTAGCAAAATGACAGCTCTTTTTACGCAATGTCAATGCCTTATAGGTGAACCCGTATTTAAGAGCGGTGAACCGCAAAAAACATCGAACAAACTGTCATTCCCCCACCACAAGGCAAATATGCGTTACGTAAGACCGGATACGGTTCTAATTTCGTAATCCGAACCTGTTATTGAGGTTCGGATTTCCTAAATTGCCTTCGAAGGTGTTTAAACAGCCTATTAATTAATTATATGTAGGGACCTATGTCCTCCGCACTTGCTAACTCTTAAGAAATGTTTATAACGCCTCACGTTACAGCCGCCCGTTCACAGATATGTGGAATTTTTAGTTTATCCCTTTCATTTATCTCAAACGTTTCTTCCAGCAATTAATTTGTCAATACGACAAGCGCTAAGGCCTACTTCACCTTGGCATAAAATTCGATTGCGATTTTTTTTTAACTAAAAAGATTTGAACATGGAATTTGAAACCTCGGTAATCTATAGCGATTGCATATACATACTGCGGGTTAAAAAAATCAATGAACAAATGTTTGAAGTAATCCCGCGGAATGTGATAGGCGAGAAAGCCCTGACACTACCGCCTATTCTCCAATTGTTGATAAACGAGAGCGGCATGGAATGTGTCAATTTTTCCCATCCTTTTGTCAGCAACGTAATAGCGGCAATTCAATATCACCTTAAACGAGGCAATTCGTCTGGGCCATATAAAAGGGCGATTTGATTTCTCTCCCAAATCCGTTCAAAATTCTCCGTTAGCTTAATAGAAAATTCATAGGGTTGATTAGCACACACAATGTCAATATGAAAAAATGCAGCACTGCGATTCTTATGTCAGGATTTGTGCGATCACTGACCCACAAATGAAGATTTTCCACTATCTTCTTGAAAAATTTCTAATGAGCAATCCTTTCTCACGCCGCCAAATTATAAAAACGGGTTTCATGGCTGCTATCGGATCTGCAATTGCCCGCAACGCTTCAGCAGAAGTGGCTGATGATATTTTGTCAGAAATAAACAGTGACGATCCATGGCACGGCTTCAAGACTGGTATAGCTTCTTATACTTTTAGAAAGTTTAATGTAGAAAACACAATCAAGTTCATGCAGCGCCTTGATCTGCATTACATTTCCATCAAGGATTTCCATCTCGCACTCGATAGTTCAACCGAAGAAAGAAAAAGAGTGATTCAACAATTTAAAAGTGCTGGTATTACACCTATGAGTTGTGGCAACATCACAATGGAAAATGATGAGGCTAATATTAGGCGCGCGTTTCAATACGCAAAGGACTGTGACCTTCCTACCATCGTTTGTAGTCCTCATCCTGACTCAATGAGTATTCTTGATAAGATGGTAAAGGAATTCGATATCAAACTCGCCATTCACAATCATGGTCCGGAAGACAAGCGCTTTCCATCTCCATATGATGTGTGGAAAGCAGTGACACCGTACGATAAACGAATTGGCCTTTGTATTGATGTTGGACATACTGCACGTGCAAAAGTGAACCCAGCGGAAGCCATCCTTAAATGCCGCGATCGACTGTACGACTTACACTTTAAAGACATTGAAAGTACCGAACCGAATGGCGGCACTATCCAGGCTGGAAGAGGCGTGCTTGATCTTAGTTCGATCTTACAGTCGCTGATGAAAATTAAATATGCAAATCTTCTCAGCATCGAGTACGAACGCTCGCCCGACGATCCGTTTCCTGAGGTTGCAGAGACAATTGGATACACAAAGGGATTGCTGGCCGGACTTTCAACGAAAAAAAAGAAATAATCTCATTCAATTTTCAATGTTCAATGTTCAATTTTCAAAGTTAAATGTTCAATGCTCAATGTTCAATTTTCATTTAAAGCAATGAAGAAAATAAATTTATACCTCGTTTTATCTCTTTCCGTTTTTATCACGAGGGCGCAGCAAAGCGCATCGTATAACTCATTCACAGAAGAATTCAGTGATACCAGTCTTAAATTCTTCAGATGGGGTTCTACCGGAACAAAAGCAGACTTTAAATGGAAGTCGGGTGTTACTTCATCCGTGGAACCCAACACGAAAATTCTCCTTATGAAAATTGATCCTGCAGATAGTGCAGGCGCTGGTCGTGGACCAGAAGTAATCTCAACAAACTTCACTCATTTCGGTACTTATTCGAGTCGATTGAAGATACCTCACGTAGCAACTGTTCAACCGAATGTAGGTGCAGTGGTTGGATATTTTACTTATAAGATGGATAGCGTGCAGGGCCTTAGTGAAATCGACTTTGAATGGCTGCTTGCAGATCCGACGATCATTTACATTGGAACATGGACCGGTCCACGCGGACAGCTTAAAAGAGTTGGAAGAACCATCAATCTTGCTAAAGGAATCATCTACAGTACGATTTATAAAGAAGGATATCAGGGAACTCCATTGGCGTTAACCGGTGCACAAAATCAACCAGAACAAATTCCGGCCATCGAAAATTATGATGCGTCTACACAATTTTATACATATGGTTTTGATTGGCATCCGGATCACATCACTTGGTGGATGATCCATCCCACTAGCGGCAAAAAATTTGTGTTGTGGGATTACCATGCTGCTCAATTGGGCATTCCGCAAAATCAGAGCCTCTACCGAATGAATTTTTGGCACACCAACAACTGGTCTGTTCAAACGAATCCCAATTCGCTCGAAAAACCACTTCAGCCATATGAGTTGGAAGTGGATTGGATGAAATATGAACCGGTGAAACAATGAATCAATCTTACATTTGAAGCCATATGAGAAAATTAATTTCATTCATGCACATGTCGCTCGACGGATTTGTAGCCGGACCAAACGGAGAAATAAATTGGGTTAAAGTTGACCAGGAAATTTTTGACTTTGTAGGAAAGCGTATTAGCGAGGGGCATACCGCGATGTATGGACGCGTAACCTACGACATGATGGAAGGATACTGGCCTACTGCAGGGGACGCTCCGGATGCGAGCAAGCACGACATTGAACATTCAAAATGGTATAAGCAAGTTCATAAAGTTGTTCTATCGAAATCAATGAAAGGCACTCAACTGGCTAATACAACAATTGTTAGCGATAATCTTTCGAGCAGCATAAATAAATTAAAGGAGTCCGGTAAGGGAGGAGAGATGTTGCTATTCGGTAGCCCAACAGCAACACATTCATTAATGCAACAAAACTTGATTGACGGCTTCTGGTTATTTGTCAATCCTATTATTCTTGGTCACGGCATTCCATTGTTTGCGGGCATCAAAGAAAAAATTAACCTCAAACTATTGGATACGCACCAATTTAGTTGTGGAGTGACTGAACTAAATTACATAGTGGACCAACAGTAACTGGCATTACCCTAGAAGAAAACTTTCGCAGCGATTGGCGTCAAAATTGTCTTAACGTGTAAATACTTAATTCTATGGCAAACGAAAAAGCAATACTGGCAGGTGGCTGCTTCTGGGGCGTGGAGGAATTGATAAGAAATCTTCCAGGAGTAACTTCAACTGTGGTAGGGTATACTGGGGGCGACGTTAAAAACGCAACCTATCGCAATCATGGCACACATGCGGAAGGCATCGCTATTAATTTCGATCCAGAAAAATTGTCTTACCGTAAACTACTGGAATTCTTCTTCCAGATTCATGATCCTACTACAAAGAACAGGCAGGGAAATGATGTGGGCACTTCATACAGGTCTGCAATTTTTTATCTCAGCGAACAACAAAAGAAAACAGCAGAGAACCTGATCAGTGAAATGAATGCGTCTGGCATATGGTCAAGACCAATTGTAACCGAAGTTGTTGCTGCTGGAGACTTTTGGGATGCTGAAGAAGAACACCAAAATTATTTGCAAAAGCATCCTTATGGGTACACATGCCATTATGTAAGACCTGATTGGAAATTGCCGGAAGCAGACAAGGTATCATAATATTCAGCAATAGGGATTCGGAAGGCAGTTCCGATAATTATCGGGAAAGATGGTGATGATTTGTTAGCGGGTTTCTAATCTTAATAGATCTTAATCATCATAACAAATCCGCGTTCCTTTCTTCCGAATTAGGCGCCCTCCCAATTTGTATGGTATGCATCAAGAACCACACGTCATTTTAAAACTGCAAGTGCCATTTCCTGCGTGCAGATCAAAAGAAAAATTCCCCGCATCGGCAGGGGTGCCAGTTCCGTGAAGTATTACGGTTTGATCTCCCGTGGTGGTGAAAGTTCCATTCGCACTGAAGTTTATTCCATTCACGTTGTTCGTATAGATGATATATGCGCCAGGCGCTACTACATGGATATTAAATGTGAGTCTGTCTTCAGTCGATAATGGTATTCCCTTAACGAATTTTCCATGCAAGGCAGGTTGCTGACATATTAGATCGGTTTCGGCAACGGTATAGACAGCATAGTCTACCGATTTTTCTCCAACCATTATATCAAAATCACATCCCGAAGTATTAAATGTAAAAATCCCCTTGGTCACAGGTTTTCCGGTGCCGTGTAAAATCACATTTTGCATTCCTGTTGATGAAAATCTACCGGTAGCGGAAAATTGTATGCCATTTAGTTTAGTTGATGTGATGGTGTATTGACCAACTTTTGTAACGTTAATCCGCACACTGACTGAATTCTCTGAGGCCAGTGGAACATCTGAAATATATTTTCCTGAAACCACGGTGCCCGAACAAATTCCACCTGCGCTCATGAGTTGATATTTGGCTATATCGTCATCGGGGCGATATCTTTTGCACATCGCGAGCATGAAAGAAATCGTCAAAACTAAAAAAGAAGGCAGCAGAATTGGTTGAACTCTTTTCATCGAATTATTACTGATTGGACATCCCAGGTCACTGATTACTGAAAACTGAAAACTGAAAACTGAAAACTGTAAACTGCATCCAGCACAACTAAATTTACGAACGATTAAGTCAAAAAGATGCCCCTCGTTCTATGGTATTCAATCCTAGGCGGAAAAAGAGACAATGCGGTGTTTATTTTTTATTCTGAGCGATAATACCGTTCGTTACACCAAATCGGATAACTATTACGCCATCTGCCACATCTGCTACATTTAAATTATCCTCAGAGGTTTGTTCTTTTAGTTTTAGAGAACAATCTAAAACTTGTTTTATGAAAAAAAATCTGTTTCTGTCATTCCTACTCTTGGCATCAGTGTTGGTTTCAGTAATTTCCTGCTCTAAACAAAAAGCAGATGTTTCCAACCTTTCGACCCAGCAAAAGGAAGAAATCCAAACTTCTGCAGCGAAAGCAGGAGGGCCCGGCCGCGACATATTAATTGCTGTTATCGATGCGTATAATTTACATCGGCCAAAGTTCATGTGTATGCAGGGGTTTTTCTTTTGCCACATCTACATCCCAATCTATGTGCACGTAGACGAACCTGGTCCCAGCTTTGGGAGAATGAATGAAGACGGGACTGTACAGTTCTGGGCAATGCGTGTTGATGATCAATTGGAATTTCATTTCCCGATTGACTTGAAAAAGGTTTCTGGTTATACCGACGAGGATTTACAAGTGTTTAGCGTTGATGAGGAATTTAATGCGGGCACAGAAAAAGAGCCGATTATTATTCAGAGAGGAGAGTACAAAACGAACTTCACGGACAAGGAGATTATTGTTAGTGTTCCAATTTTGAAATGATATCATTCTATGAAATCGGCGGCAATCATTGCCGCCGTTTTTCGTCTGACCGTCCCGGTCTGACGACCATCCTCACTGCACTTTGATGCCTATAAGTTTTAAATTTTGCGCAGCGGATTGTTTACAATTTTCGATATCCTGTGTATTATTATCCTTGCAAGCTTTTTCGTAATAATGATAAGTTAGTCCGCTCATTAAAATCATAAGCTCGTAAAGCTCTTGTTTTTCTTTATCGGTTACATTCTTAAAAAGGCCATTATCCGTTGCCTGTTCGGCTACCACGTCGCGCAATCCTACATTTTGTTCAAAGGGAATAATCATTTTTTCAGTTCTGCCATTGTACACGTGAGTATTAATACCAACAAATGAAACATAGGCTAAAGCCCAATCATTGGGATAACTTTTGGCAGCACCGGTGGACTCGTAGTCGCTGAAAATTTTCAAAACCAATTCTTTTAATTCCGCTTTGTCTTGCGCACTGATGTTAACCGCATCGAGATATGGTTGCAGCGTTAACCGGGTTCCGGTTGATTTAAATTGTACCGCCGGGTACCTGCGGTACTCCGGAACTACTTCAGGCATCGATTGCCTGATAGAATCTTCTTTTGAAATTCGAGAACCACCTTTATACTCCTTGGTATACTTCTCCATTGATGATTGCCAGATATTATTCGATATCATATTGTTGATGAAATTCGAATAGTTGGCACTGGAATAAAAATTGGCTAACTGACCCATACTGTCTTTGGGAAATAAAAATATTAAGATGGCGGCTGCGAGAATTGCATGAGGCTTCATCGTTTTCATCGCTATTAATTGAAATGGAAGAAAGAGCCGCTTACAAGTTAGAAAGTTTCCTTCGCAGGGAAGCCTAACTCCCCCGAAGTGAGGATACAGAAATGGACCACGGACCACGGACCATAGACCACGGACCACATAAGAAACGGCGGCAAAAAATGGCGCCGTTTCTATGTTGTCTTATCTGCCATCTGTAAACTTTTATCCATGATGCCGTCAGGTTTTAACTCTTCCAAACGCGGTTGTATCGGCAGGAAGGGGAAAAACTTTTATTCGCAATTCCCAAGAGTTCCGCGCAGCGGAGCTTTCGCGAACCAGTATATGATTAGCCTACTCGTATGTTTGGCCATCTTAGATGGCCCTTCATGTTCTTTTCACTTCCGAATTTAAATACCTATGCATTCATTTAGGATCTACCCTTTCACTCTTCTTTGTGCTCATGGTGGTTCTTTGTGTGCCCGCACCTGCGGGGCCTTTGTGGTCCAAAAAGGCGAAATACAGGAAAGTACAGGTCGCCAAATCCGAAATGTGGGCGTAAATTACTCCTAACCAAAAATTGCGGTATTATGATTATTACTAACTGCTTGCCCGGCGCGGCTCGGTGGAAACGCTCTGTCCCACATCGCTGCCGGCTCATTAGGCCGACAGGTTTTTTCCAGATTTGCATTGTTCTTCTCTTTCTAATTTCTGCTTTAACCGTTAAATCACAAAATGTTCAGGTATCCGGTAAAGTAACAGGCGAGGACGGTTCAGCTCTCGTGGGCGTTACCGTGAGCATAAAAGGAAATAAGTCCAAGGCCGTTGTTTCTGATGCCAGCGGAAATTTTTCCATCAGCGTTCCCACAGGTAAGGAAACGCTCGTGTTTACGTACGTTGGCTTTACTGATCAGGAGGTAAACGTAGATAACAGGACCAGCCTTAACGTTTCCATGACGCTCGCGTCAAAATCACTCAATGATGTTGTGGTGGTAGGTTATGGAACCGTGAAAAGGAAGGACGTAACAGGTGCTGTAGCCGGAATTAATCAGCACGACATTAAATCACGCCCCGTAGCAGATGCTTTGCAAGCCATGCAAGGTAAAGTTGCCGGTGTTGATATCACTTCCGCAGAACGTCCGGGTACACTTGGCAATATCACTATTCGTGGTGTTCGTTCAATAACTGCATCGAATTCACCTTTATTTGTGGTTGACGGAATTCCGTTAACCTCAGGAGGTATTGAATATATTAATCCCCTCGATATAGAATCAATTGATGTATTAAAAGACGCTTCGGCAACCGCCATTTATGGCTCTCGCGGCGCAAATGGGGTTGTGATTGTCACTACAAAACAAGGTAAAAGTGGCAAGGCAACTGTTAACCTTAGCAGTTCAATTAGATTGGAAAATCTAGTTGATAACAACGACATGTTTAATGCAAGTGATTACATCACTTTCAAGAGATGGGCATTTTATTATGCGGGTTTAAATAACACAACGGGAGTTAGTTCCAATCCGAGAGGAGATGCGCCAACTATTGCAAACGACAGGACACTGTTTAATGCGACAGGTGATCCATCGGCATGGGCTAACATTAATAAGGGCTGGGCAACTGGCACCTGGGATGGGTCCAAGGTTGCCACTACCGATTGGAGAGGCATGGTTACGCAACAAGGTCTGACGTCTGATAATATTATCAGCGTTAGCGGTGGAAGTGATAAAGTGAGGGCTTATGGTTCTTTTGGTTATTTGAATAATAAAGGAACTATAAAGGGACAGTCATATGAAAGATATTCAGCAAAAGCAAATGTTGATATCACTGCTACAAATTGGCTTTCTTTTGGAAGCAATATAAATGTTACATACAGTAATCAGGAATACGGACAATCACAGGTCAATATTGCAACCATAGGCACTCCTCCAGGTGGTCTTTATGAATCTGCAAGGTCATTATTTCCATATGCAGTTCCTTATGATTCTGCGGGTAACAGAATTCTGTTCCCAGGTGGTGACAATGCTTTTAAGAGCATAGTTGATGAGTGGAACTACAACCGTGATCAAAGATTAACGACCAGAGCATTTGGAAGTTTCTATGCCCAGTTAAACATTGGTTCAATTTTTCCAGTGCTAAAAGGATTGAAATATCGAATGAATTTTGGTCCTGATGTATCGTATTCGCGTGATGGAATTTACATCGACGCTAATTCGGTTGCCAATGGAGGAAGTACAAACTATGCTGCGCTCATTAATTATAAAACATTTTCCTACACACTGGATAATTTGCTTTACTACGACAAAACCATTGGTGAACACACTTTCGGTTTAACGTTTTTACAAAGTCAAACGGAATATACAAGAGACACAAGCAATATAACAGGAAACGGTATCCCATTGTCTTCTCAATTGTGGAACGCGTTGACAAGTGGAACGGTTACGGGGCAAATTAGTACGAGCTCCAATACTGTTAAGCAACAATTGTTGTCCTATATGGTAAGGCTCAATTACAGCTTCAAGGATAAATATTTGTTGACAGTATCAGCGCGTGATGATGGTTCCTCAGTGTTTGCGGAAGGTCATAAATATTCCTGGTTCCCTTCCGCCGCTTTGGCATGGAGAATCAGCAGAGAGAATTTTATGAATGCTGGTTGGGTAAATGATTTAAAATTGAGAATTGGAGCAGGCGTTACCGGAAACTCTGCGATTGCACCATATTCAACTCAAGGCGCAGTGATCTCTCTCTTCTATCCTTATGTATCATCCAATTCCCCAGGTTCAATTCCTAATTCCACATTTGCAAACCAGGATTTGGGATGGGAAAAAACAACGCAATACAATTTTGGGGTAGATTTTTCTCTCCTGAAAAGAAGAGTTTCAGGAAGTCTTGATGTGTATACTTCCAAAACCGAAGATTTGCTAATGAAAAGATCAATACCCTCTGTAACTGGATATACAACAACCTATGCCAATATTGGTGAAACAGCTAATAAGGGAATTGATCTTACGCTAACAACAATTAACGTTAGTCAAAACAATTTAATGTGGACTACCACATTAAATGCAGCTTGGCAAAAAGAACATATCGTTACATTATCCAACGGCAAGCAGGATGATATAAACAACAACTGGTTCATAGGACAACCGGTTGGGGTAATTTATGGTTATAAAGAGCAAGGGTTGTGGCACGTTGGTGATTCAGTGGCAATGAAAGGTTTTACCGTCAATTCGTTTTCTCCAGGTAACGTAAGAGTCGCAGACCTTAACGGTGATCATAAAATTGATCCAAATAATGACCGCACGATTATCGGTAATACAACTCCGCGTTGGGTACTCGGTATGACGAATACAGTTACCTATAAAGCCTGGGAGTTTTCATTCTTCTTGTATGGACGATTGGGGTATATGTACAACACTGGTGGAGAGGGACAGGCTGCTCGTGGTGTTCAAAGAGTAATCAATTATTATACGCCAAATAATCAGAATGCAGAATATCAGAAACCGATATTCAATGCTGGTAATGCCCCGGTGGATCCATATTTTACAGCATTGGGGTATAGAAACGCTTCTTTTATTATGATCCGAAACATTTCTCTTGGGTACACATTCGGCAATGGAACTTTAGGAAGATCAGGTATTTCAAATTTGAAATTGTATGCACAAGCTGCAAACCCAGGAATGTTATACTCAAATATCAAATGGCTTAATATGGATGTTGCCGGGCCAACGTGGAACAGGGGATTCATCCTTGGGGTTAATGCTACATTTTAATAAAAATTAATTTTCATAATATGAAAAGAAATAAATTTTTCAATATAATTATAATAATTGCCGCGGCGGCATTTTCAATGACGTCGTGTAAAAAGAGTTTTCTGGATGAAACGCTTACCACAGCAAGGACTACTGATTTTTATAAAACAGATGCGGGAATATTGCAACTGTCAGTAGGAACCCAATACCAGGTTTTTAATGTTCCCTTTAACGGAGAATGGAATTATTCCGCTACTAATTATGGAACCGATGAATTTCATGTAGGCGGAGACCCTTCCAATTCACCATGGAATAATTACGATGCCACGTTTAATTCAACAGTTGTTGCCGTTAATACTAATACGGCAGCGCCTAATTTTCAATGGGACGCACTTTACACAGGCATTGGCGATGCTAATTTGCTGATTCAAAATTGCACAAACAGCACTTCTACTTCTAATGCGATTAAGAAGACAGCTTTGGGAGAAGGATATTTTATGCGTGCTTATAATTATTTGAGACTAGTTAGTCAATACGGCGCGGTGCCGTTACAAATAGAACCACTTTCATCTGTGACGTTAGAATTTACAAGAGCAACGCCGAAAGAAGTGTGCGCGCAAATTATTTCCGATCTCACTAATGCTATGCAATTGTTGCCTACTTCGGGTGGTCCTTCTCATATTACCCAGGATGCTGCGGCCCACTACCTCGCAAAAGCATATTTATTTAGAGCAAGCGAAATTAATAATGCATGGAATAGTGACACCAAGGCAGCTGATTTGGCGGCTATCGGACCATTGTGCGACCAGGTTATTGCTCGTCACCCACTAGCTGCAAATTTTGGAAGCTTATGGAATTTTACGGGCATAAATTCTGCAAATGAATCTTTACCAGAACTTATCCTTTCAGCTCAATTTACTAACGATGTAAATACTAATCTAGGTAATGGCAATACACAACATTTGTATTTTGTTTCAAGATATGACGTACAAGATCAGATGGCCCGTGATTTAACTGGCGACAGGCCATTTAGTAGACTAGCCACTACCTACTACATGTATCGGATATATGATTTAGTAAATGATTCAAGATTTTGGAAATCTTTTAGAACCAAATACTCGATAAATGGAGCGTCACCGATTGCCCCAAATATCAAAGGCGACGTTGGGATGATGTATGTAATCAACCAACCCGGTGATACGCGTTATCCGTTATCTAAAATATGTAAAACAACATCGGGTACTAATCTTGTTTTGGATGTTATGGGGACGGGAAGAGCTATACCCACAACATATGTAGCCTATCCTAATGGCAGAACAACTGATGGCGCCATTTATACTGACTTGACAACGGCAGGTCAGGGTTTTCCTCCTTGCAGCAAACACACCGATGGTTCAAGAAATTCTTTGAATGATGTTGTTGGGCACAGAGATTTTGTTTTGGCCAGGTCGGCAGAGACTTATTTAATAGCAGCGGAAGCAAAAATCAGATTGGCGCAGGCAGGTACGGGTACTTATAGTGATGCGCTGCCTTATATCAATGCAGTCAGGACCAGGGCCCAGTATAATAATGGAGAAAACAGAGCGGCATATAATGATGGAGGTAATACATTGTTATCTCAGTCGCTTCAAACGCCTGGCGTTACTAGCTCATTCTATCCAGGAAATTCATATTATGAATCAAACAATATTCCGGTAACCACTGCGGCTTCTGCTAGTTTGGCAATTGCTAGTACTAGTACGTTACCTGCACAGGATGAATATATAATTTCTGCTTTAGGTTTATCCAGTGCTTATGATAGGATGTTGTGCCTCGTTCTCAACGAGCGTTCCCGTGAATTGGTTGGTGAATTCAAGCGTTGGGAAGATTTGTCAAGAACGCAAACTTTAATGAAGAGAGTGCAGACATTTAATTTAGAAGGCGGACCTAATATAAAGGCATATCATAGTTTGCGCCCAATACCACAAACTTTTCTTGACGGCATCCAGGCAAATGGAAAGGCCTTAACGGGAGCAGAAAAACAAGCAATGCAGAACCCCGGATACTAGAAGGGACCACGGACGACGGACCACGGACCACTCGTCCCTGGCAAAGACAATGTTGGATATGCTTTCACGACACTGGCTCCGCTTCGCGGAGCCAGTGTGTCTAACGGTCTGACCGTCTCGGTCAGACCGTTAGCGTAAGTCGCGTTATATTCGATGATCCAAATCATTCGATTATGACCCTTCCTCCTCGCATGCACCAAAGAATAATCATTCTCGGTTATTGCTTGCTGATAGTTACGGCCACGAAAGTTTATGCGCAGGTCGACAAAATCGATGCGTTCATTAACCAACAAATGAAGGAACAAAAATTGGTTGGCCTTTCGATTGGCATTGTCAAAAATGGAAAATTGTTGTTGGCAAAAGGTTATGGTTATGCAAACCTGGAAGATTCCATTCGCGCAACTGAGAACACTGTTTATAAGTTAGCCTCGGTAAGTAAGCATATGATAGCATCTGGTATTCTGTTGCTGGTATCGGAAGGAAAACTGAGACTCTCCGATCCAGTCACCAAATTTTTTCCAGATGCCCCGGCTTCCTGGAACCAAATCACAGTGCGACATCTCTTGAATCACACCTCGGGCCTTCAGCGTGAGTCTCCCGCTTTTCGCAATATGATTATTCAACCAGATTCTGTTTTGATCAAGGCGGCATATTCTACTGCATTTGTATTTCCAACTGGTACAAATTGGCAATACTGCAATCTTGGATACTTCATGTTGGCCGATATTATTCGGCAAACTAGCGGTCAATCCTTTCCCGATTTCATGAAAGATCGGGTATTTAGGAAAAATAACATGATGCGTACCCAAACTACCAGCTTAAGCGACATCATTCCAAATAGAGCAGCAGGATACGTTCACAATGGAGATACTATTCAGAACGCCGAGAACAATGTAGCATTAAGGCCAAGCGGTGCATTTGTTTCGAATATAACTGATCTGATAAAATGGGAAATGTCGATGGAGAATTTTCAGTTCCTTCCTCAACAAGTGTGGCAGCAAATGTGGACCGACACAGTTAAGACTCCCGATAAGAATAAGGATGGCACTCCTATTTATTATGGTTATGGTTGGAGTGTTTCAAAGCTGGGAAACAGAAATATGATTTCCCATAGCGGAAGTTTACAAGGCTTCAGAACAATATATTATCGTTTCCCTGCGGAAAAGACCGCCATTATTGTTCTCACCAATTCACAGCCGGTGGATACCGAGCAGATTGCTAGTGGTGTCGCTGAAATTATTCTGCGATAGCATTTCGCAGCTGGCGGTCAGACGGAGACCGTCAGACCGCTAATGGTCAGACCGGGACGGTCAGACCGTGCATCACCTCACTAGCTCCGCTTGCGGAGTGTTCGTTGTGGTCCGTCGTGGTCTAAAAACAGGAAAGTAATCAGCTTAAATATTTTCTAAAGAACTCAATCGTTCGTCCCCACGCCAAATCGGCTGCTGCCTTATCATAACGCGGAGTGGAATCATTGTTGAATCCGTGGTTGACATTCGGATACATGTATTCCGTATACTCTTTATTGTTGTCTTTGAGTGCCTTTTCAAATGCAGGCCACCCGTCATCGATGCGCGTATCTAATCCCGCATAATGAATTAGCAAGGGCGCTTTTATTTTAGCAACGTCTTCTGCTGAAGGTTGACTACCATAAAATGGAACCGCTGCAGCCAGGTCGGGCACCCGTACTGCCATCATGTTCGCAATCCATCCACCAAAACAAAAACCAACTACACCAACCTTTCCATTGCATTCTTTATGGTTCTTTAGGTAATCAGCAGCCGCAATAAAATCTTCGAGCATTTCATTTCTGTCACGCTTGCTTTGTAACTCGCGACCTTTGTCGTCATCGCCTGGATAACCACCAAGTGGAGTCAACGCATCGGGCGCAATGGAAATGAATCCAGCCAGTGCTGCTCTTCTTCCCACATCTGCAATGTGCGGGTTCAATCCACGGTTTTCATGCACTACCACAATCCCACCTAATTTCTTTTTGGCATCCTTCGGCCGGCTCAATTGCGCTTTGATTGCTCCTCCACCTTTTGGCGACTGATAAGTGATGGTTTCCGTTATTAAGCGTGGATCATCTTCCTTCACTTGTATGCCGCCCTGGTAATTTGGCATCAAGAAACTCATGAGTGAAGCAACGGTAATTCCGCCCACCGCATAAGTGGATAGTTTTTCCATGAATTCGCGCCGGTTAACTCGGTTGTGCGCATAGGCATCATACAAATCAAACACTTCCTGTTTGATGTCTTCTTTTTTAATTTCAATATTATCGGGCATACGTGCGGTTCTTATTTTTGGTGAGCGTAATAAAGTCTATTGACTTGAGATCTAGCCTAAGATACGGGAAGAAATTTTAATGGTTGTGTTCACCTGGCAGACAACTTAAAAGTCAGGTCAATGCTCATTTTCTCTTCAATACTTTGAACAACCTGCATGTGCTGATGAAAACTGAAATTCCTCTTGGCCAGGGTTTTAAAGATGAATTCCTCAAACAACATATTGACGGGAAAGTTGTGAAACGGTAATGCTGACCGTGCAACATTTCTAAAAACCGCCCGACATTATTTTTGGCAACCCCATTTCGTGTAATTCACGCTAATTCGTGTAATTCGCTTTAATTCGTGTAATAAGTATAACCATGATCAGAAACTTTTTCGTCATTGCCTGGCGTAATCTGAAGCGCCACGTGTCCTACTCAGTCATCAATATCCTTGGACTAGCCCTAGGCATCGCAGCATGCTTGCTCATCCTCCAGTACGTATCGTTCGAGTTGAGCTATGAAAATTTCCAAACGAAAAAAGACCGCATCTATCGTGTACAACAGGACAGGTATGATCATGGTAAACTGAGTACGCAATGGGCTGCCGGTGCATATGCCGCTGGTAACGCTTTCAAGAGAGCAATTCCGGAAATTGAAGATTATGTCAAGGTGGTTCAAACGGGCCGCATAATTGTGCCGGTAAACAATCAACCGCTTAAAATTGAGAAAGTATACTATACCAGTAATTCTTTCTTCCACATTTTCACCTTTCCCTTAATTGAAGGCGACAAGGGCACGGCATTAAAAGATCTTAATACGGCCGCACTGTCAGAAACAACTGCAAAAAGGATATTCGGAAACACGAATGCCGTTGGCAAAACACTGCAGTTAAATGGAAGAAGCACATATAGCGTTGTTGCGGTTTACAAAGATGCTCCCGTAAACACACAGTTGAAGCCTGACATGTTACTTTCTTATGCCACGTATGTAAAGCGCAATACTGATACGGCTGGACGCGGACCTGAAACCGCATGGTTCTGGGATGGTTGCCTTACCTATTTGTTGTTGAGAAATGATGCAAATCCCGCTGCAGTAGAAAAAAAATTCGCTCGCGTGGTGGAGACAGATGTAGTTCCTGAGTTAAAAAAATACAATCTCGATTTTGATCCTGCCCATCCGGGAGTTGTTTACAAATTGCAGCCATTAACCGATATTCATTTGTACTCGCATTACATGATGGAGCCTGGGATAACCGGAGATGGAAAGACAACCTACTTGTTGTTAGGAATAGCATTGTTTATAGTTGTGATCGCGTGGGTAAACTACATCAATCTGGCAACAGCTCGCGCCATAACCAGAGCAAGAGAGGTTGGTGTAAGAAAAGCGATCGGCTCCCAGCGCAGGCAATTGATTGTACAATTTCTTTCTGAATCTGCATTGTTGAATGGGCTTGCACTGGTGCTCGCCCTAATTATCGTATTGATCGCCATCCCAGGATTTAATTCACTTTCTGGTCAACAGCAATCTTACGCGTTGTTTACGCATTCATCGTTTTGGATTGGATTGCTTTCATTGTTTTTCGTTGGCGTTTTCTTTTCGGGTCTTTATCCTGCATTCGTACTTTCTGGATTCAAACCGATTGAAGTCTTAAAAGCAAAAGCAATTGGCAATAAGCAGAATTCAATTTTGAGAAAATCATTAGTGGTGTTTCAGTTTACTGCTTCGTTGTTCCTATTAATCGGAACTATGTCGGTCTACAAGCAGATCCAATATATGCGTAAGCAATCGCTTGGAATGGACATCAGCGAAACGCTTGTGACCAGTGCGCCTATAATTGGTGTGGATTCCACCTTTATACAGAAAATGACTTCGTTCAAAGAAGAACTGAAACGTGAATCGTATATAGGCGAAGTGGCGATATCTACCAGTATTCCCGGCGAGCCTGTTGGTTGGAATGCCGGCGGCATTAAGCTGGTTGGCCAGGATGAGTCCAAACAAAATCAGTACCGTGTTATCGGAATGGATTATGACTATATGAAATTGTACGGATTGAAAGTTATTGCAGGCCGGCAATTTTCGAAAGAGTTTGGAACGGATGACAAATCTGTAATTTTTAATAGGAAGGCAGTAGAACAACTGGGCTTCAATAAACCAGAGGAAGCACTAGGACAGCGGATCGACTTCTGGGGCGAGCAATATACAATTGTTGGTGTGACTGATAATTTTCACCAGCAATCGCTTCGCGAAGCATTTGAACCGTTAATCTTCCGATTAATTCCAGATGTAAACGGATATCTATCTGTAAAAACAAAAGCATCGGAGGCGGAAAGAACAATTAATATCGTCAAGTCATCCTGGAATAAATTCTTTCCTGGAAATACTTTCGAATACTTCTTCCTTGATGATCACTTTGATGAACAATACAAAGCGGACACACGATTCGGACAGGTATTCACTTTGTTTACTAGCCTCGCCATTTTGGTAGCATGCCTTGGGTTATTCGGACTGGCGTCATTCACCACATTACAACGGACGAAGGAAATTGGCATCCGAAAAGTTTTGGGCGCATCAGTCACTACAATTCTGCGATTGCTTTATCGCGAATTTGCTATTCTCCTGCTCATTGCATTTCTGATTGCAACACCACTCGCATGGATCAGCGTATCCAAATGGCTGCAGGGATATGCTTTTCGTATCAATATTCAGTGGCTATTTTTTGTATTGCCATTCATCATCATCCTGATGATTGCATTTGTCACAGTGAGTTTTCAATCTGTAAAGGCGGCATTGGCTAATCCTGTGAAGAGTTTGAGAACCGAATAAGTTTACAGTTTACGGTTTACAGTTATCAGTTATCAGTGAATAGCGATACAGAGCTGGGAACGGTAAACCGTGAACTGTAAACCGTGAACTGTAAACCGTGAACTGTAAACCGTGAACTGTAAACTGTAAACTTTTATTGACACTTTATTTCTCTTCCTGGAAATCTGTCGTGTAAATTCTTTTCCTCGGCATCCGAGCAAACTTTTTCCTCATCAAGCACATTGTTATTATCGCCACCGAAAACTTTGCAGGTTTTGCAATTTTTCTGTTCATCAGGAGAAGATTTTTTAGTACAGGAAATTTGAAGGGCAGTGGTAAGCACTATTGACAGCAACCACACGGTGATCATTCTTTTCATGTTTCACATTTTAAGAGTTATCGATTTGATAATTCAAAAATGCGTTTAAAGAAAAGAGATTCCTTTACCCTTTGGGGTGAATTTTAGCGAGAATTGCAACTTCTATTATCGCAGATCTTCTCATTAAGTAAGATCACCTGTTTTTACTTCTCCGGCCCGTTTGTAATAAGCAATGATTACACCTGTTGAAGTGACAGTACTTTCAGTTAATGTAAATGCTGCGGGAATCGGTCCGTTATTGAACAAAGTTTTTCCTTTACCAAGCGTCAACGGATAAATTTTGAGTCGTAGTTCGTCAACCAAATCGTTCTTCAGCAGAAGTTGAATGAGTTCACTGCTTCCCCAGACTTGAATGTCGGGGCCATTTGAATTTTTGATCTTTTTGATATCTGCCACGCTTTTTAGTACAACCGATTTTTTCCAGCCCGTAACTTTTTTGTCGGAGTTTTTGAGGTTTTTGGAAAAAACATATTTCGTTCCCTCATTGATGCCAGGCCAAAAATTCCCATGTTGTGGCCAGTACGCGGCCCAAATGTCAAATGTTTTTCTACCTAAGAGATAATCGGCAGGTTGCAACTCTTTTTGAAGAACCTTTCCAAAAATGTCGTCGGTATAGGGAGCTGTCCAACCCCCATATTTAAAGCCACCGGATGTATCTTCTTTTGGACCACCAGGCGCTTGCATTACGCCATCCAGCGTGATCATTGATAAGATGATTATTTTTCTCATTGTTCTGTGTTTTATTTTTTGAGAGTATTTATGCAGGATACAGGATGCAGGATACAGGATGCAAAAGGGCTAGACTGACTTCATTCGCAAATCAGCGCTCGAACACTCCAATACAAATGTCAACAACAAACATCTCTTAATCGCCTTGCATATGCGACAATCTTAGTGGCCTCATGCGACAACAATTGAACAAGAGCTCAACAATTGGGACAAACCGAGGGTGAAATCGTCTGATAACGGCCACATTTCTTTACATCCTGCTAACATATTTTGGAAAGAATATTGCACCTATTGTGACCCTTGCAAAAATGAAAATACCGATGAAAAAAAGTATCCTTATTGTCATTCTAACAGTAGCAATCTCTGCAATTTCATTTTCATTCGTAAACAGGAATTCCGCATTGCATGCGAACACATCAGACACCACTGCTGTGTCTGCTGACAGTACGTATGACAGCGCCGCTACGGTAGCTACGCAAATAACCGAATCGCTTTTTAACGAACTCAAGCTTGACGAAAAAGGATTATCGATCAATGCGCTTGAGCTTGCGGTAAAAGGTTATTTGCAATTGCAACAGACCGGGCTCCTCAGTAAACCACTTTTATCAATTGTTGATTTAAGCCAATCATCACGCGATAAGCGTTTTTATCTTCTCGATGTAGAACACAAAAAATTATTGGAAAACACCTACGTGGCTCATGGAAGAAATAGCGGACAGGATATAGCGACCGATTTTTCAAACGACATGGGTTCGGAGAAAAGTAGCCTCGGGTTTTATGTGACAAAAGAGATTTACAAAGGCAAGCACGGCATGTCTTTGAAGATTGAAGGTCTCGAGCAAGGCTTTAATGATAATGCTGAAAACAGATCAATTGTTGTGCATGGTGCTAACTACGTGAATGCAGGTCGCGTTCAATCAAATTTTATGGGACGCAGTCAGGGTTGTCCTGCCCTACCAACTACCGAATACAAAAAAATTATCAATGAAATTAAAAACGGTAGTGCGTTGTTCATCTACTCGAACAATGAAAATTATTTGAACAATTCACATGTTTTGAATCGCATCGTCCCAACTCCAGTAGCGAGTTAGTCAGGTCTTTTTTCCCGAAGAAAAGGAATGCAGGTTCGTTAAGATGATTAAGATTTATTAAGATGGTCACGCCTTCGGAAAAAAGATACTCATCCTAATTAATCATCATCATCTTAACGAATCTGCGTTCCCTCTCTTTCGCGTAATTAATAGAGCAACCTTTTGTATAAATCTTCGTGTGCTTGATGACCGAGATCATTGCAGCGGTCCTTCACGGTAATGTCCGAATAAATTCCTAATATCGATATTCAAATCCCGAAGGCGAACCACCATGAAAAATATTCTTATTCTTCTGTTATTTCCCCTTGCGCTCAAAGCGCAACCTTTACCTGATTCAACCATTAAGAAAATTGACGACATTTTTAAGAACTACAATTCAAGCACACCAGGTTGCGCAGTAGCCATAATGCGTAAGGGTGAATTGGTGTTTAAGAAAGGCTACGGTATGGCTACCCTTGAATATAATGCGCCTATCACGTCGTCAACCATCTTCCACATCGCTTCGGAGTCCAAACAATATGTAGCCTTCTGCATGTTGTTGCTAGAACAGCAAGGGAAGCTTACATTGGATGATGATATTCGCAAGTACCTTGATTTTGTGCCAGACTTCGGGAAGAAGATTACCATCAAACATCTCATCTATCATACAAGCGGGATTCGCGATCAATGGCAATTATTGGCAAATGCCGGATGGCAATTGGATGACGTCATTACAACAGAACACGTCATCAAGTTAATATCAAAACAAAAGGCATTGAATTTTGAACCTGGTGAAGAAATGATGTATTGTAACACAGGATACACGCTGATGGGAGAGATCGTTAAGAAAGTAACCGGTCAAAGCTTGCGAAAATTTTGCGACTCGGCGATTTTCAAACCGCTTGGAATGAATGATACTCATTTTCACGATGACTACCGTGAAATTGTAAAGAATCGCGCGTATTCATATGGTCCTAAAAGTGGTGGAGGGTTTCAGAATGCGGTATTAAGTTATTCCATTGTTGGAGCAACGAGTTTATTCACTACGGTTGAAGATGAGATCAAATGGTTGCACAATTATGAAACCGGGCAGGTAGGAGGGAAGGCTTTAGTTGAGAAGATGTATCAAACAGGTGTTTTGAACGATGGTAAGAAGCTAAATTATGCATTCGCTATTTCGATCGACAATTATAAAGGATGGAAATTAATTGGTCACGGCGGTGGCGATGCTGGCTTTCGAACTTTTGCATGTCGTTTACCAGAGCAGGAATTAGGCATTGTTGTCTTTAGTAATCTTGGAAGCGTTAATCCATCTTTCTTTTGCAGACAAATTGCTGATCTGTTCATAACTCCCAAACAAATTCCGGAAACACCAAAAGGAAATGCGATCGATACAAATTTTCTTAAGAGACTCGAAGGAAAATTTTATTCATATCGGGGACTGGAATTAAATTTTGATTATGACGGAGGAAAGTTGATGAGTCGTCCTCCTGGTCAAAGTACGGGTGGCAATGAATGGAAACTTACTCAAGCGGGTCCTAACCGTTATGAAGCCGCGGGACTCTTCATGATTTTTGAATCGATGGATGGAAAGGATTCTATCCAACAGTTCAAAGTCGAAAACCAAAACGGCTATCAGCAATTCTATCGTCAACCTGCCAATCCAAAAAAGGTAGACCCTTCGGAATATGTTGGAAGATATTACAGCGAAGAAACCGAAGCTTTCTATACCGTTGCGCAAAAAGATAATAAACTCATTCTTCAACATCGGAAGTTTTCTGATTCTGATTTAGATTATGATGCGCCGGATCAATTCAGTAACAATAATTGGTGGATGAATAACATCCGCTTCATTCGCGATAAAAAAGGGAAGGTTATTGCATTCGAAGTGAACAGCGGGAGGATTTTGCATCTGCGGTACGATAAGGTACCCCCCAAAACCTCAAATTAGTTAGCCTATTCGCTCGCCCCTAAAGGGGAAGTGAGGGATATCACTCCGAAATAGGCAATTGGCAACAGGCAATAGGCAACTCATTTTTTTGTGACTTTATCAAATTAGCTGGGGCAGACAAGAATGCAGTATCCGCATAATGAATTGGTACGCCCTTCAATATTATTGACGATTTACGAGTTTGAGTTGCCAATTGCCAATTGCCTGTTGCCAGTTCCGGAGCGTGAATACACGTGTCATTTCCATCCTCCTCCCAATGATCTATAAATATTCGTGATGGAATTGTATTGCTTCTTCTTTGTTTCAATCAATTCTAATTTCGATGCCAGTGCGTCGCGTTGGGTGAATAACACCTCCAGGTAATCAGCGCGCCCCGACTTAAATAAATCGTTCGAGATATCAATCGATGCTACCAAGGTGTCCACTTCTCTTGCCTTGAGGTCGTACATCTTGTCGAGGTTAGAAAGATTGGAAAGTTCATTGGATACTTCAATATAGGCATTGACCAACGTTCGCTCATAACTATACATTGCTTGAACCTGTCTCGCATTGGCTTTATTGAACTCGGCCTGAATTTGTTTTCTATTGATAATCGGCCCCGCTAAATCGCCGACCGCAGAAAATATGAGCGATTCGGGCATCTTTAAAAAATATTGTGGACTGAAAGCCTGCAATCCTACTCCTGCGGAAATATTCAATGATGGATAAAATTCTGCTCTTGCTACTTTGAGGTCTAATCTTGTTGCCGTTAATTCCAATTCTGCTTGCTTTATATCGGGCCGGTTTGCGAGCAATTGCGAAGGGATACCTGCCTTCACTTGATTTATTGTTCCGTTTATGAAAGCGGATTTATCTCTCTCTATCTGTTCCGGATATCTTCCCAACAAAAAATTTAATTTGTTCTGAGCAACACTAATGTTTTGGAGAATTTCATATTCCAGGTGTTGTGAATTCAACACTTCCGCCTCAAATCTTTTTACCGCTAACTCGTTCACCACTGCAGCCTGTTTCTGCACTCTTAAAATCTCCAATGCATTTTGTTGGAGTTTGATAGATTGTCTTACGATATCAAGCTGGTTATCCAGCGCGGTCAACTCGTAATAAGTGTTCGCTATTTCAGCAACGAGATTGGTGACGACAAAATTCTTTCCTTCGATTGTTGACAGATATCGCGTTATCGCCGCCTTCTTAGCATTGCGCAATTTTTTCCAGATATCAACTTCCCAATTTGTATTTATGCCTGCACGGTAGTCGGGCAACCAATCCTGCACTGGTTTGCCGGGAGTCATCTCAGTAGACGCGTCACCTGCGCCCTGACTGGTGTATCTTCCTACTTTTTCGACTCCAATTCCTCCGCCGGCAAAAACTTTTGGCAGCAATTCGCCCTGCCTGAACTTGATATCATTCTGGGCGATTTCTATATCCTGCAAGGTGATTAAAAGATCCTGGTTGTTCTTCAGACCAGAATCAATAAGGCTGATTAAATTCTTATCGGTAAAAAAGTCGCGCCATGCAAGTGCTGCAATATTATTTGTATCGTTTGAATTATCCCATGATCCTGGAACCGGTTTGGAATGCTGTGTTTCCGTTATTGCCGGTACCTTGCATCCCACATAGATAATGGAAATACAGAACAGAAAAATTTTATACGATCGGAGCAAATTCATTTTTATCAATTTCTTCGGTTAATGGATTTTCTTCTTCACGAGCATGAATCAGATGCCGTTCGGAAATAACTGCGAATAAGTAATAGAGTCCAGGTATGAGGATAAGACCTGCGAAAGTGCCAATCAACATTCCACCTGCCGCTGCAGATCCAATGGTTCTGTTTCCGATTGCGCCGGGACCAGATGCAAACACCAATGGTATCAACCCTGCGACGAATGCAAATGATGTCATCAAGATGGGCCTGAATCTTACTGCTGCACCTTCAGTAGCCGCCTCTCGCACCGACGCTCCTCCCTTATGTTTTTGAACAGCAAACTCCACTACCAACACAGCGTTCTTTCCAAGAAGACCGATCAACATGATCACCGCAACCTGTGCATAGATATTGTTCTCCAGACCTAATAGTTTTAAAAGAAGGAATGCACCAAAGATTCCGGCGGGAAGTGAAAGGATTACTGGAAGTGGAAGAATAAAACTTTCATACTGTCCCGCAAGCAATAAGTAAACGAACGTGAGACAAATAATAAAGATGATAATTGCTTCATTACCTCTTCCTACTTCATCTTTCGATATCCCAGCCCAGTCAATTCCGAATCCTCTCGGTAATTTTTCTTTGGCGACCTGTGTAATGGTTTTGATTGCTGTACCACTACTCACGCCAGGAGCTGTAGAACCACTTATCTCCGAAGAATTGTACATGTTATGACGGGTTATTTCCGACAAGCCATATACTTTTTCAATCTTCATGAATGAAGAAAACGGGACCATTTCTCCCTTATCGTTCTTTACATAAAATTTCAAAAGATCCTCAGGTAGTGCCCTGTATTGAGGCGAGGCCTGCACCATGACTTTGTATTGCCTATCGTACTTAATAAAGCTCGTTTCATAATCACTGCCTACCAATGTAGAAAGCGTACTCATTGCATTTTCAATGGTCACTCCTTTTTGTTGGGCAATATCATTGTCGATATTCACCATGTATTGAGGAAAGCTTGCACTATAGAACGTGAACACAGACGAGAGCTCGGGCCTTTTGTTCAATGCGCTTACAAAATCCTGGCTCACTGTTTCCATTTTTTTGAAATCGCCACTACCTGCTTTATCCAATAACCTCAATTCAAATCCACCTGCGGCTCCATAACCCGGTACGGCTGGTGGTGGAAAGAACTCAATACTTGCTCCCTTAATATTCTTCGCTTTCTCTTCCAATTCGTCAATGACTTCCTGGACGGAATGTTTTCGTTCGCCCCAATCCTTCAGATTCACGAGGCAGGTACCTGTATTAGCACCTGTTCCTTCAGAAATGATTTCGAATCCCGCCATCGAAGACACTGATTTTACATCGTCAATTTCTTTTGCAATGTTTTGTAGCTGCACTGCCACCTGGTCAGTTCTTTCCAATGTAGATCCGGGCGGCGTAACGATGATCGCATAAAAGATGCCCTGATCTTCATTTGGAATAAATCCAGAAGGCAAAGTGGTGTCCACTAACCAGGTGGCAACACAGAAAGCTAGAACGACTAGCAGTGTTACCACGCGCCTGGTGACGACGCGTGCTAGTAAATTTTTGTATCTGCCCGACACTCTTCCAAACCAATTATTGAAATTGATCAGCAATGCGTCCAAACCTTTCTTCTTCTTCGTTTGTTCGTGCGGATTCTTCAGCATGAATGCACAAAGCGCAGGCGTGAGGGTTAACGCAATAACACCCGATAAAACGATGGATGTTGACATGGTTATGGAGAACTGCCGGTAAAAAATTCCAACAGGTCCCGACATAAACGCAACCGGAATAAATACTGCCGCCATCACGAGCGTAATGGCGATGATAGCACCGCTGATCTCGTGCATTGCTTCCACAGTTGCCTGAACCGGACCGATATTCTTCTGCTCCATTTTTGCGTGGACCGCTTCAACAACTACGATGGCATTGTCCACTACAATACCAATGGCGAGCACTAATGCGAAAAGTGCTGGAAAGCTTTCCAGCACAGTGGGATCCGAAGCTTGGAATTCACGTGACTTGAAGTCGCGGC
>JADMIO011285581.1_pt1 | contig 93264 bp, 85 predicted proteins | sample 8958161 | NCBI WGS metagenome assembly JADMIO01 (sample SAMN16585339, study PRJNA669376) | soil metagenome | isolation source: Crop rotation soil | place: USA: Cullars Rotation, Alabama | collected 2011
GCGACAACTTGTCCACGTGGAATTCTAAGCTTAGGATCCCAATGTGCTGGAAAGGTAATACATGGTTGGCCTTTTTTCAAAAGTTCGCTGAATAGTTCGCCAATACGACTTTCGATATCGTTTATAATTTCGTCTCTGCCCTCTTCATTCGCGAAGAATTGCCGCAGGCTTTCTATATATCGCTTTAATATTTCATAGGCTGTTTCCTCAATAGGAGTTACACGGCCTTGAAAATTTATATTGATTACCTTTTTCATTGTTACTAATTTATTGGTTATTGTTGGGAATTTCTTCAGGCAAAACAATTTCGCCATCCAGTGAAGTAAGTTTTTGTACAGCGTCTGAAAGTTCCTTCCAGGTTCGCTCTAATTCTGCATAAAATTGTAATCCCTGATCGGTTAGCAAAAAATATTTGCGTGGGGGGCCGGAATTACTTTCAACCCACCTGTAGGTTAAATATCCTGCATTTTTTAAACGGGTAAGCAAAGGATAAAGTGTACCTTCTAAAATCTGAAGGTTCGCGCCTTTCATTTTATCAACAATATCACTTGGGTAAACTTCACCATGCCTAATGATTGATAAAATGCAAAACTCCAGTACACCTTTTCTCATTTGGCTTTGTGTGTTCTGAATATCCATACGAGAGTTTTTTATTTTAATTGATAGAACAAAAATAATCACTTTTTTAATACTATGCAATACATAATACTAAGTTTTTAAAGGTAATTTCCAAAGCAAAATATTTGTTATTACAACATAACTGATAGTCAGGGTATTACGCGATTGATAAAATAAGGTGATAGGATAGATGGTCAAGTAAATTGATAGACGGTTAAGGCGTCGCCGAATTTTTAAGACCAGAAAGGCTGTCTATAATGTTGAATGCTTTTTTATTGGCAATATTATCAAGCGAATTTGCGATGCCTTTTTTTTCAACCGCTGTTAGGTGAAAACTTAAAGATGCGGAAGTTGTTTTAGGCAATGCTTCATAGGTGAAAGAAATTTTACAAAGGGATGGGCCGAAGGCGTCAAGCATATAATTTACCTGGTCTTTCTCATAAAAATCCTGAATATTAAACCAATTGTTTTGCAATACAAATGCGGGTTTAGTCAGTAACCCTGAAATTGAACTTGCCTGGTATGGGCGGGTCCAATCATCAACGGGCCTGTCACGTATTTCAACTAAAACAACTTTGGAAGTATTTTCTTTTAGCCAATTTTTAAAAATGCTAATAAAACGCAAACTGGTTTCATCGCCGAAATTGTCCCTTAACCCGCCGTCCATAACATCAAAGTCAGGTTCTGCCGGCATATCAACATTAGGCAAAACAAAGGGAAAAGTCGCATTCATTCTTATAACTGTAAGAAATAGAATATTACCCGCATTTTGATGTGCAAAAAATGATTGATAATCCAGCCCATCAAAATCGTAATTATTAAAATTGTTTGATCTTTCTTGTGCGCGCATCATGAATTTCATAGGATGGGTGGTTATAAACATTTTGCGACCATCCCTGGTAATGGTCGTATTAAAGATCATTGACGGAATAACAGCAGCTTCTTCAGGCTGCTTATAATCTTTTAATCGTTTGTTCAAAATCCCATTTGTATTAGCATTAAGTTTCTGCTCAAAAGCATAACCTCTGTCCCTAATAAAAGAGTTACCATCTAGTCTAAATTTTGCAAAAGGCCCAATCATGTCGCGTGCTACAAGAGAAGTAAATACCGGGTTTAAAAGATCTTTACAAATGTTGTCTACATATTCTTTTTTCTGGAGAGATGGCATAAGGCCTTTCTGCTTCTGCAGGTAAAGCTCTCTAAAATAGGCTGCGCCAATCATTCCGCCAGATGAGCCTGAAATCAAAGCACATTGAGAAAAGAAATTACCCCCTGTTAATGTATCAAGTCTTGTTAATACATTCATGGTAAACGCTGCACTTCTGTTGCCACCACCACTAACATCAAGAATAAACATTACCGGCTTGCTTTCCCGTTGCTTCGCCTTCCAATTGTTTAGAACAGAAATAAACGCCGCGCTGTCTTTAGCTACTTCCTGTATTGTTGCAAGAGATGCAAGTGATTCTTTGGTATATCGAGGTTTTTGTTTTGTGTTGTAATCTAATCCATATGCGCGGTTGCGGGGGTCTATCAGTCCTGACAAAAACATGCCATTCACCAATAAATAAATAACCAATACAACAGGAACGCTCCAGCTTCCTAAGAAAAGAGAAAGCGCACCAGCCACGGCAATAAGGATTGTAAAGAATAAAGTAATACTTGCAGCAGCCGGTATTTGCAGGTACAGATTTTCAGCAAATAATCCGATAAAAATTAAAAGGATCAATGCTATAAAAACCGCTTTTACTGCTTCAACATGATGGCGTTTGAAAATTGAATTTATAAACTCCTGGCTGTAGTGCTTTGTGTTGCGGGGCTTGCGTAAGCCAAGCATGGCGCTTAAGAAAAAATCAACCCGCATTTCTCCTTTTTCAATCTTGGAATTTTTTATCATTCGCGACGCACGTTCATATTTTTCATTGGCGGTTGTAAAATCCGTGGCCATTTTGCGATATATTTTTCTATCGGTACTAAAAAAATAGCCAAACGCTATTGTTAGCGATAAACCGAAGCCACCTAAAAACCCCCCCATAAGCGCAAGAATATCAACCGCTGATGAAAGCTCTTCTTTACGCTGATAATCGATTGCAAAAAATAAATAACACAGTAAAAAGATAAGCGGGATGATTGCGTTATTGATACAATATTTTAAGAATGGTTGAGCTGTGGTGGCAAGAAATCTTATATGCCTGCTATGAAGAATAAACGTTGTAATGTTCCAACTCATTATATATGACCCTATCGAAAAACCTACAACAGAAGCACTTAAAGCACTTACTTTTCCCAAATATTCAGGAGCAAGCATTAAGGTATTGGCGCCATAAGGTTTTAAAAAATGACCGCTAACGGTGGCAAACAGATTTGCCCAAAAAAACAGCAATACCTGGTATTTTCGAAAATGCAGAAAAACCAACTGAATTGGCAGGGAATAAAAAAAACCCAATAAATATTTCTTCATGTATTGCTGTGCTTAAACAATCAAAGACAGGCTGTTTGTTACAGCTGCTGTTTAATGAAGGTAGAAATTTTGGGCTGTTCTGGTAAGGTGAGTAAAAATTCTTTTTTGTTCAATTCACAATTACGTAGTGATAGAATTGTGATTTAGGCTTTTCAGTTACATCTTATGATTGCGCACATCAGTTTAAAAGTCCAGTAAACTCCTTTAGCAAATTTTGCAATATCAAGAGTCTTTTTTCTTCTTATATACAGGAACAGTGCTGCAAGGTTCACCATACATTATACTTTTTACATAGGGCAATAATTTGGTTGTAACTTTTAAATATGCACTTTCAGGTATGGCAACTTCGCCACATCCTTTTACAACCAGTCGTTTATCTTTATACTCCTCGAAGTTAATTGCATCAAGGTTTTTCAACAAAATTGATTCAACCGTTTTTGACTCATTACCCAGCACAACATTGGTTGCAAAAGGCTGAAGGTATGTTGCAACTAACATGTATGCCCACACCGGTATTATGGCATCTGTTGAACAAGTCACAGCAACATTTGTATTTTCATATTGAAGCCAATTTGTATTTTTCAATGCTTCCCGAAAGTCCTTCTCACGTATTATCAGTCCACGAAACAAATATTCTTTTAAATCAAAAACCGTGATTGTTTCTTTAGGATAAAAATCTTCGAGATTAAGTGTGATTAAGCCGCTTGCTTCTACTCTGTTTACAATTAATTGCTCCGTTTCCATTATAACCTCTTTTCAACAAAATTACAAAACTGCGTTTTAAAAAATAAAGGCGACCTTAGTTGGCCGCCCTTAACAAAATTTTCATGATATACTAATAGAATTTTGACCGGTAGTCTTTGATATCTGCTGATTTACGTAAAGCCACAACCGCCTGAGAAGCTTGTTGCTTCAGCATTTGCTCTGTCTGCTGTTTCTGCATTTCTGCTGTTTGCCCCAAATTGGAAACACCTGAAACACCTTCTGAACGAACAACATAAACTCCCGTTTGACCTGCAATTGGAACACTAACTTTATTCAAAAGCTGCTTATTGAATGCAGCGCCAATAAACATAGGTTCTGCTCCTAACGCAGGAACTACAAAAGAAGAAAATCCAAGGCTATCTGCTTTTTGAACCGGTTGTCCGGAGTTCTTTGATAACTCTTCCAGTGAAGAGCCTTTCATTTTTTGCGCGATGATCATTTGTGCCTTCTTCTCATTGCGGGCTAATGGCTCAACGATTTGTTGTACTGCAGCTGGAGAAGCTAATCCCTTTTTGCTAATGCCGGTAAGCATAGCAACCACATAGTTATTCTGAATGTTGATCGGCTCTGAGACAGCGCCAACTTTATTATCATAAATCCACCTTACCAGTTCCCTGCTTTCACCAAGACCTGGTAATGAAAAATCATTTTCTTTTATTTCCTGAGAAGGCATAACCAGCAGTTTTTGAGCCTGCGCATTTGCAACGAATTTTTGCTGGTTGCGGCTTGATGCAGCAAATTGAGATGCTGCATTATTAGCGGCATTATCTGTTTCTGAACTTGCATCAACAGGTTTTGATAAGTAAGCAATTTTATAGCCGGTTTCGCTGCCCTTCTGGCCAAGTATTTCAACATAATGATAACCAAAAACGGTATGTACGGTTTTAGTTTCACCAACATGCCCTGTAAAAGCGAAATCGTTAAAACCCTCATCCATTTGTCCCGAAGGAAAATTATTATAGCGGCCCCCGTTGTTTCTGCTGCCAGGATCATCCGAATATTTTGCAACTACAGAGTCAAATGATGCGCCGCTTTTAATCAATGCGATGGCGCTGTCTAACCTTTTTATAGCCGCACTGTCATCTCTTACTCGCACAAGGGTACCGTTGTTTTGATCCTGTTGATGTGTTGCTACCAAAATATGACGTACAGTAGCAGAGTCAGGAATTTGCTGCTTCGAAACCATTTTGGCAATTGCATAACTGCCGCCATCAATGTAAGGTCCATAAATCTCACCTGGCGCAAGTTTAAACAACGTATCTTTTATAGCCTGTTTGATTTCCTTGCCGCCGATAAAACTGTTGTAATATGGATTACCCGAGCTTTTAGAACTTAAAAAAGTTTTTTCATCATTTGCGGAAGCAAAAGCAGATTTAAGTTGTTCAAGCTCATTACGCACTGCTGCAGAATCTGTCACGCTCGGGGTTGTATTAAAACTAACAAACGATATGGTACGTGTTTCTTCATCCCGTTCAAACTGAGCAGGATGCTTCTTTATATATGCCTCCATTTCATCGGCAGAAACCTTAACGGTACTGTCTGCAATTGAGGTATATGGAACATATACATAAGAAGCTTTTGCGATTGAATTGGCGTCAGCATTTATTTTTTCCGACATCCATTTTGGAGTGTAAATCGCTCCGGTAATAAGAGATTCATATTTCGCTCCTTTTGTTTGTACAATTAAAGGATTGATATAAGCTTCTTCGAAGTTGGCGACATTTGGATCTGAAGACCGGCTTTTTAAATCACCGATTTCTTTTTTTGCCCTGTTTAAATCATACAACCCTGTATTGGGATCTGTAAAAAACTGCTGCATAAACTGAGGCGGGTTGCTCCCGAATAACAGATCCGTCTTCTCATTACCAGTAACTGCAATGCCCAGCTTTTCTGATTCCTGATCAATCAATGTTTGATTAACCATATACTCCCACAGTTGGGGTATTAGCTGGGCTCGCTGATATTGGCCATTATTTAACTGCTCATAAAAGCTCACTTTATGTTCAAAAACATCTTGCTCGATATTTTCGCCATTAATTTTACCTACGGTGGTTCCCGAGCCGGAACTACCTCTGCCTTTATTAAAAAAGTAATCCTGCAGAATAAAAGCGAGCAGTGATATTGCAATCGCACCAAAAATTATCCAGGCTGCCCGGTCCCGGATTCGTTGAATAAGTGACATAGAGATTTTTAAAGGATGGCAAAAATAGGGGAATTGAAGTATTGAACAAATTGTGGATAACCGGTATAAACCCAAGGCTGTTGTGGTTTTAATCCTTTCGCCTCTCTTTTTGTGAAACGTATATGAACACTGCCCTGTTAATTCCTAAGCCTTTATGTGTATAAACAACTCTCTCACACGTTTCTTTTCTTAATAATTATAGAATAAGTATCAGTCATTTACAAAACCGGAAGTATTTAACATACTTAAACACAATTTTGGAAACTGTTTCTAACATGTATAAGCTGTGTATTAAATTTTTTATTTTTTAACACCGCAGATTTCAACACATGTTAAAATCTATTCAAAATTTAAGCAGAATAAGCATTTCACCTGTGAAATTGTTGTGCATTAACATTGAATAACTATCACTAGATTAACTTTACACACTGTGAATAATTAAGTTTTAACCATATTAACACCCGTAATAGTAATAGTTTATTTTAAAAAAAGTATTTAATAAATATATTATGGCAGATATCAACATCAATGATGAAATCTTAGTGAAGGGTTTTTTAGATGTGGACATAGATGCTTCGCTTGACTTGTTTTATGAAATTGAATTATTGAAAAAAGAAAAAAATGCCGTGGTGCTGGCTCATTATTACCAGGAGCCAGACATCCAGGATGTTGCTGACTATATTGGTGACAGCCTGGGACTGGCTCAACAAGCTGCAAAAACAAATGCAGATATGATTGTTTTTGCTGGCGTACACTTTATGGCTGAAACTGCAAAAATTCTTAACCCCTCAAAAAATGTTGTTTTACCCGATCTCAAAGCTGGCTGTTCATTAGCTGACAGTGCTCCTGCAAGTGCTTTTAAAGTCTTTAAAGAAAAGCATCCTGACCATATTGTGATTTCATACATTAATTGTACTGCAGATATAAAGGCTATGAGCGACATTATTTGCACCAGCAGCAACGCGCAAAAAATAATTGAAAGTGTTCCGGCTGAACAGCCAATAATTTTTGCGCCGGATAAAAATTTGGGCGCTTATCTTAATAAAAAAACGGGCATAAATATGTTATTGTGGAACGGTGCATGTATGGTTCATGAAATTTTCAGCCAACAAAAAATATTAAAGATAAAAGCGCAACATCGTGATGCAAAAATTATAGCTCATCCCGAATGTGAAGAGGCTGTTTTGCAACATGCCGATTATATAGGCAGTACCACGCAATTATTAAAATATGCCGTAACAGATACTGCTAACAAATTTATAGTGGCAACAGAAACGGGTATTCTTCACCAAATGCAGAAAGATGCGCCGCATAAAACATTTATACCGGCGCCACCAGATAATTTATGCGCCTGTAATGATTGCCCGCACATGAAACTGAATACACTTGAGAAAGTATACCTCTGCATGAAATATGAGCAACCTAAAATATTAATGGATGAAGCAATAAGGGCGGCGGCGCTAAAACCAATTCAAAGAATGCTGGACATAAGTAAAGCCGCTGGCTTAATAGGGTAGCTATAAATATTTTTCGCCTTTTTTCTTTTTTACTTCGCTTAAAAACTCTTTTACCTGTTGTTCTTTATTTTTTTTGCAGACTAGTAAAACATCTTTTGTATCAACAACAATAAAATCTTCGAGGCCCTGCAATACCAGAAGCTTATCTTCATTGCAAGATATCATTGTATTAACTACATCAAAAGCTATTACATGATCGCCGGTTATAGCATTGCCCTTTTCATCTTTTGCTAAATTAGCGTAAGCGCTGTTCCAGGTACCAAGATCACTCCATCCGAAGTCAGCAGGAACAACGTAAACGTTTTCTGCCTTTTCCATAATGGCATAATCTATCGAAATGCTTACACATAAAGGATAAATACGGTTAAGCGCTTTTTTTTCCTCTGGTGTATTTAAATTATCTTTTTCTGCTGCGAACAATTCGTACATCTCTGGTTGATATTGTTCAAAAGCACTAAGAACATCTTTTGCGGTCCATATAAAAATACCTGCGTTCCATAAAAAGTCCCCGCTGGCTAAAAATTTTTCTGCAAGTTCAATATCTGGTTTTTCTGTGAATGTTTTTACTTCATATACATTATCATCCTGGGCGGAAACAAGATCATATTGTATGTACCCATACCCTGTGTTTGGGTAAGTTGGTTTTATTCCAAGTGTTACAAAGGCATTGTTTTTTGAAGCAAATTTTAACGCATGTGTTGTTAATTGCCTGAACATATGTACATCAATAACAAGGTGATCGCTTGGTGCTATCACAAGCGCTGCTTTTGGATCTTTCTGCAAAAGCTTAAAGGCAATGTATGCAACACAGGGCGCTGTATTTTTACGGCTTGGTTCGGCAAGAATATTCTCAGGATTTAATTGTGGCAACTGTTTTTTAACAAGATCAACATATTCTTCGGAAGTAATAATATAAATATTCTCAGGAAGAATAAAAGAAGCATACCGCTTATAAGCGGATTGAATAAGTGTTTCTCCTGTGCCAAGAATATCTAAAAACTGTTTAGGAAAAGAAGCCCTGCTTTTAGGCCAAAACCTTGTTCCCAAACCACCTGCTAAAATTGCCGCGTAATGATGTTTATTCATACTAATCAAAAATTAAATTATTCCTTCACGTATTAAATCGTGCAAATGTATAATTCCAAGATAATTATCGCCTTCATCAATAACTATCAGTTGGGTAATTTTGTTCTTATTCATTAATTCAAGTGCATCAACGGCAAGCGAAGTATTAAAAATTTTCTTTGGATTTTTTATATAGATGTCTGAAGCTCTCAGCCTTTTTATGTCATCTGTTTTTTCTAAAAGCCTTCGTATATCTCCATCAGAAATAATACCTGTTATTTTATTATTATCATTCAACACGGCAGTTGTTCCCAATCTGCCCTTTGATATTTCAGTAATGATATCTTTAAAACCGAAATCTTCTTTTACATACGGGCGGGCATTCAATTTATAAATATCGTCGACCCTTAAATAAAGGCGCTTACCCAAATTACCACCCGGATGAAATTTTGCAAAATCATTGCTGTCAAAACCGTTTAACTGCATAAGGCAAACAGCTAATGCGTCGCCCATAACCATTTGAGCTGTTGTGCTGCTTGTTGGTGCAAGATTATTAGGGCATGCCTCCTGACTAACAGTAGTATTTAAAAAAATGTCAGCATTTTTTGCAAGAAAAGAAACACTGCTGCCGGCAATAGCAATAATAATATTACCTGAATTTTTTATTAATGGAACCAGCACTTTTATTTCCTCGCTTTCACCGCTTTTGCTTATAATAATAACAACATCTTTTTGCTGTACCATTCCAAGATCACCATGAATGGCATCTGCAGCATGCATAAACAAAGAAGGCGTTCCCGTAGAATTTAAGGTAGCAACTATTTTTTGAGCAACGATGGCGCTTTTACCTATGCCCGAAATTACAACCCTGCCTCCCGAACTGTGAATAGTATTTACAGCTCTTTCAAAAGAGTCGTCTATAAAATTTTTTAAATTAGCAATGGAATTTGCTTCCTGCTCTATGGTATGTATAGCAGAGTTTTGTATTCCAGATTTCATGCGCCGGTAATTGTTTCTTTTATTGCAACATGAAATGCATATAAAATTTCACATCCCTTTTTCATTGCGTGGCAAATGTACAGCCCTTGTTTAAATGAAACATAAAACGCTTATGTATAACTTTAACGAATTAAGCAAGATTGAAAAAGTAAGAATAGCATATTTTTGTTTAAACCATCCTTAATAATCTGCATGTTTTTAAATGAGCAGATTTTGGAAAACCAAATGGAATTTGTACCTTAAAAGTTTTATTGACGGCTCCCAACATTAAAGAGACGCGGAAATTTGTGAACAAATGGCAAAAAAATTACTTGCAAAAGAGTCAACCGGAGTTTTGACCGAAAAAAAGAACACTGCAAAAAAAACAGTTTCTAAAAAATCTAAAGAAAGTTTAAACGGCAACCACAACATCCACGCCGCATTACAGTATCATTTCGGCTTTGAACAATTTAAACAGGCACAGGAAGAAGCTATTAATAGTTTGCTTAGCGGCAGAGATACTTTTGTAATTATGCCAACCGGTGGTGGCAAAAGTTTGTGCTACCAGTTACCGGCAATGATGCTTGATGGTTGTGCCATTATTGTAAGCCCGCTTATTGCCTTAATGAAAAACCAGGTTGATCTGGTACGCGGCTATAACGAAAACGATACAGTAGCGCATTTTTTAAATTCATCTTTGAATAAAGGCCAGATAAAAGAAGTAAAGGACGATTTAACAACAGGTAAAACCAAACTGTTGTACGTAGCGCCTGAAACATTAACCAAACAGGAAAACCTGGATTTCTTTCGCGAGTTAGAAATCTCTTTTTTTGCTGTTGACGAAGCACATTGTATTTCTGAATGGGGCCACGATTTTAGACCTGAATATCGCCGCCTGCGCGAAATGATGGATTCTATCAATGATAAAATTCCAGTGGTGGCATTAACAGCAACAGCAACACCGAAAGTGCAAAGTGATATTGTAAAAAATCTTGGGCTTCGCAATCCTAATATTTTCATTTCATCATTCAATCGCCCAAACCTTTATTACGAAATACAGCCGAAAGTCAAGAAAGAACAAACAGTAAAATCAATCGTTCGTTTTATAACAAATATGGCTGGCAAGAGCGGAATTATTTATACGCTTAACCGCAAAACAACCGAAGAACTTGCAGAGCTGTTGGTTGCTAATAATATTAAAGCAGTTGCTTATCATGCCGGGCTCGATTCTAAACTAAGAGCTGAAAGGCAGGACTTGTTTTTGAATGAAGAAGTGCAGGTTATTGTAGCTACCATTGCATTTGGGATGGGTATTGATAAACCAGACATCCGTTTTGTAATACATTTCAACATACCAAAGTCAATAGAAAATTATTATCAGGAAACAGGCCGCGCAGGTCGTGATGGACTGGAAGGAAAATGTATTCTTTATTACTCCCATAAAGATGTAAGCAAGCTGGAACATTTAATGCGCGACAAGCCGTTGAGTGAACGTGAAGTGGGTGCGCAGTTAATAAACGAGTCGGTTGCTTATGCTGAAAGTTCTGTATGCCGCAGAAAAATATTGCTGCACTATTTTGGTGAAGAAAGACATGACGAAAACTGTGGCAGCTGCGATAACTGTCTTCACCCGAAAGAAAAAATAGAAACAAAAGATGAAGTGGTTAAAGCCCTGAAAGTAATTAAAGCGCTGGATGAAAAATTTCCTGCCGAATATGCTATCAACATTTTGATTGGTAAATTAACGCCGCAGGTTATGATGTTCCGTCATGAGGGTTTTCCTGAATTTGGAATAGGTAAAGAAAAAGACGAGCATTTTTGGAACAGTTTAATTCGCCAGATGTTGCTGGGTAATATTATAAGAAAGGATATTGAAGAATATGGCTTGCTCAAATTTACAGAAGCAGGTATTAAGTTTTTGAAGAAGCCAGCATCATTCAAAATTGTTTTAAATAATTTCTTTGAAGAAGCTAACGAAGATGATGAAGAAAGCGAAAGTGGCGGCACGGGCGCAGCAGCAGATGAAAAGTTATTTGAAATGCTGAAAGAGCTGCGGCACCAGGAGGGAAAGCGTAGGAAACTTCCACCGTTTGTTATTTTCCTTGAAAGTTCTTTACAGGATATGGCAACCATGTACCCCACCACTTTGGCCGAACTTGAAAAGTGCCAGGGTGTTAGTAAAGGCAAGGCATTAAAGTTCGGAAAACTATTTGTTGAGCTTATTGCGAAATACGTAGAGGAAAATGATATTGAAAAGCCTGATGATTTTGTAATGAAATCTGTGGCCAACAAAAGCAGCAATAAGATTTATATCATTCAAAATATAGATAAAAAAATCCCATTATCAACTATTGCAAGAAACAAAGACCTAAGGTTGGATGGTTTGCTGGAAGAAATGGAAACCATTGTTGCAAGCGGAACGCGTTTAAATCTTGATTACGCCATTGACGACATGAACCTGGATGACGATGATAAAGATGAAATTATTGATTACTTTAAAAATTGTCAGGACTCTTCTCTCCAGGTTGCGCAGGAAGAACTTTCTGACAGTGGTTATAACTGGGAACAGTTGAAAATAATGCGCATCAAATTTTTAAGTGAGTTTGGAAATTAAGTTTTATAAGTATTAATATAAAGACCTTGAAGATTTAGACCTTCAGGGTCTTTTTGTTTCAATCCAAATTTTTTACTCCCTGCATCTCTCCTATTTTTGTCGCATTAATTATTGATTCACTAAATAAATTTCCATTTGGGATAAGGGCTATGAAGAATACACCGTTCACAAAAAAACACATTGAGCTTAAGGGTAAGATGGCTGAGTTTGCCGGCTATAACATGCCAATAAGTTATACAGGTATTAATGATGAACATTCTGCCGTGCGGAATAATGCGGGTGTATTCGATGTAAGCCACATGGGTGAATTTATATTGAAAGGTGAAAAAGCTTTAGATCTTATTCAGCGTGTAACAACCAACGATGCTTCTAAATTAACTAATGGCAAAGCGCAATACAGTTCTTTTACAAATAAAAACGGCGGTATTGTTGATGACCTTATTGTTTATTGCATTGAAGAAAATAAAGTGTATATGTTGGTTGTAAATGCAAGCAACATTGAAAAAGACTGGAACTGGGTAAAACAGCATAACACAAATAATGCAGAAATGCACGACATAAGTGATAAAACCTGTTTGCTCGCTATACAGGGCCCTGAGGCAACGAAAATTTTGCAGCCGTTGGTGGATATGGATATCCTTAATTTAAAGTATTACACATTTGTAAAAGGCAGGTTTGCAGGTATTGATAATGTGCTCATCAGCGCAACAGGATATACCGGCGCAGGTGGTGTAGAAATATATTTTGAAGATAAAGATGATAATGCAGAAAAGATCTGGAACTCCATTTTTGAAGCAGGCAAAGAAGCTGGAATAAAACCAATAGGCCTTGGAGCAAGAGATACATTACGTTTGGAAATGGGATATTGTTTGTACGGCAATGATATTGATGACACTACCTCACCATTGGAAGCAGGCCTTGGCTGGATAACCAAACTAAACAAACCATCAACCTTTACGGCAAAAGAAATTTTAGAAAAACAAAAAGCGGAAGGCATTAAAAGAAAACTGGTTGGTTTTGAAATGATAGAACGTGGTATACCAAGGCATGATTATATAATAAAAGATGCTGATGGCAATACGATTGGAAAAGTAACCAGCGGCACGCAATCCCCTTCATTAGGTAAAGCAATAGGCATGGGTTATGTTGATATAAAAAATGCCAGCCTGGATAGCGAGGTGTTTGTTGATATCCGTAATAATCCAATTAAAGCGAAGATTGTGAAGATGCCGTTCAGTTAGTTGTCTGCGCTTCCTGGTGTTTTACAACCACACACATCACTCATCCCACGCTCCCGCACCCATTCTTACAACTTCATATTCATCTTTTGTACAATCGATAATAGTTGAGGGTACCATACCGCCTGCACCGCCATCCACCACAATATCTACCAGGCTTTTAAAATTCTCATATATCAGTTCCGGATCTGTATATTCTTCCACCATTTCTCCCGGTAAAGATGCAGACAAAATAGGGTGTTCTAACGACCGAAGAATTTCTCTTGCGATATTGTTATCAGGCACACGCAAACCGATCGTGCTCTTTTTGCTTTGCAGGATTTTAGGAACTTCCTTGCTCGCCGGCAAAATAAAAGTGTACGGACCGGGCAAATATTCTTTCAGCAAACGATATAGTGGTGTTGATATACCTTTTGTATAATGGCTAAGATCACTAAGATCATAACAAATAAAACTAAGCTGTGCTTTTTTGGGATCAATGTTTTTTATCCTGCATATTCTTTCAACCGCTTTATTTTGAAAAATATTGCAACCCAACCCGTATATAGTATCCGTTGGGTAAATAATAATCCCACCATCCAACAAGCATTCGGTAATTGTTTTTATGTGGCGAGGATTTGGATTATCAGCATTAACATGCAACAGCATAATGGTTTTTTTATTGAAACAATTAAGACTAAGTTAGAATAAAACCTTTTTACTTTTACCTATGCCAGTGAAAGAAACTAACGATAAAAAAGATGAAACATTACGCCTTCTGCCTGCCGATGAGTCTGTTTTCCTGGAAGGGCCCAAAAACCGTGGTTATGAATTACTCTTCAGTATAAAAGCCTGGTGGCAATTTATAAAAGCATTCCGTACTTTACATTTTGTGGGGCCTTGCATAACGGTATTTGGGTCGGCAAGATTTAAGGAAAATCACCCTTATTACGAAAAAGCCAGAGAGTTTGGTAAACGCATTGCGGAAATGGGCTTTACTACGATGACTGGCGGCGGCCCTGGCATAATGGAAGCAGCCAATCGCGGCGCTTATGAAAGCGGTGGCGTATCAGTAGGGTGCAATATTAAGCTTCCGTTTGAACAGCATGAAAATCCATACCTGCATACCAGCATCACCATCGATTACTTTTTTGTGCGTAAAGAAGTGCTGATGAAATATTCCTACGCATTTATTTGTATGCCTGGTGGATTCGGAACAATGGACGAGTTTTTTGAGACGCTCACTTTAATTCAAACACGAAGCATTACTGAATTTCCAATAATATTATTTGGAAAGGAATATTATAAAGAGCTTGCAGATTTTATGGCGCAAATGGTAAGCCGGCTAACTATAAACCCAGAAGATCTTCACCTGGTTTTGATAACAGATAGTGTTGACGAAGCAATGGCACATATACGCACTTACATAACTAAGAACTACAAAATAAAACCGCGCAAAAAAATGTGGTGGTTATTGGAGAGGAGATGACTAAAAGCTCATCATTTCTTTAAACTTAACAGTTTGCCTGCGGCTGACTTCAATTTTTTCACCACCTTTTAGTTCGACCAGCAATCCGCCATTGAAGTAGGGTTCAATTTTTTCTATCCAACGCAGGTTTATTATATGCTTTCTATTGGCACGGAAAAATATACGATCATCGAGCCGTTCTTCAAGCGAATTAAGCGATTTTAATATGAGCGGCTTGTTATTGCCGAAGAAAACCTTTGCATAATTACCAACGCTCTCAAACAAACGAATCTCATTGAGTTTTACAAACCAGCAACGTTCGCCATCTTTTACAAAAACCTGGTCTACTTCAGTAAGTGGGCCACGATTGCTTCCATTAATACCAGAACGCTCCTTATTTATCTCATCATGCAGTTTGTGCACAGCATCTGCAAGTCGTTTTGGTTCTATCGGCTTTAAAAGATAATCAAGCGCATTTACTTCAAAAGCTTTTAATGCATACTCGTCGTAAGCAGTTGTAAAAATAACATGTGGAGCTTTTTCAAGATCTGACAGCAGGTCAAAACCGGTTTTACCAGGCATTTGTATGTCGAGAAAAATAATATCAGGATTTTGCGATTCTATTTTCTCAACACCTTCATCTGCATTAGCAGCTTCATCAATAATATCAATGTCGGGGTATGCCTGCAATAATTTTTTTAATTCTGCTCTTGCAAGGCGCTCATCATCAACAATAATAGCTTTAAGTGACATTCAATTTATTTTAAAAATGAAATAGCTGTAACCGGCAATATAACTCTTGCTTTTACCATGTTGCCGTTTATATTTTTTATCTCGAAATCAGCGTCGTTACCATATAACAGTTTCAGGCGGTTAATGGTGCTGGAAATTCCAAAACCTTCAAGGCTTTTTGTGCCGTTAAGATGACCTGTGTTTTCAACGATAAGTTCGTGGTGGCTCTCTGTAAAATCAGAAGTAACTTTTATAAACCCTCCGTTTACCTGCTTGCTTATTCCGTGTTTGATGGCATTTTCAACAAGCGTTTGCAACATCATAGGAGGCACCTGTTGGTCTAGAGTATCTTCATCAATTTCGTACTCCACCTTCAGCCTGTCTTCAAACCTGATTTGCTCAAGCTCGAGATAATCTTTAACAATACTCAATTCTTTCTCTAAGCTGGTTGTTTCTGTTTTCTCCGCTTGCATGCTGCTGCGTAAGATATTGCTTAATTCGGTTATAGCAGTTCTTGCGCGTTCAGGATTTTCATCGACCAAAGCACGAATGCTGTTTAAGGCGTTAAAAATAAAATGAGGGTTAATGTGCGCTTTTATTGTTTTAAGCTGTAATTCTTTTACAAGGCTTTCCATTTTCACGCTGTCAATTTTATTATTACGCGAATTTTCTATATAGTGCCATAAATAATATATAGAAAGCCAAACAAGAATAATGGGTGAATCATTTGCCAGGTTCAGGAAAAAACGTTCAGGAATACTTGCCTTAATTTTTGGATCATATAAATGCAGCCACTCAACAATTGTGCTGCTTATATAACTGTACGCTATGCAAACCAATAACGTAATACCAAATAAATGCAGCCATTGCTTACCAAAAATAGGAGGTGTAAGTTTTAATCGGAGTATAACAAGCCGCAACAGGTGGGTAAAAATTAAACCGAACGAAATAGCTAATAAAATGCGTGCTATGAATATTGTTGTAAGCTGTAAATGAAACACCCAGATAAAAAAAAGCAGTGACGCACCATAAAACGTCCACCCCGCAAATTGACACCACCAATATGCAAATTGTTTTTTCTGCATGCTGTTACAAATTTATAGACTTATGAACGTGATGTGAACCGCAATTTTTATCAATGGTTAAATTATAGAGTAAATGGCAGGTAAAGAAGTCAAATGAGCAATCCGGGGTAAACAAAATACTTTAACAATTATTTTTTTTAGGCTATTGTTTCTTTTTGAAACAAGGATTGCTTTTGTTTGAACTGGTAATGCAGTTTTTAATATTATAATATTAAACCCCAAGCCTCTTAAGTTCGTTTATATTAAAATCAAGAAGTTTATTATATTATTTTTGCCACTTAACTGTTCTGAATGGAAATTAAAGCCGGGCCTTTATTAAGCGAGATAAACTCCCCGAAAGATTTAAAAAAGTTTTCGCGGGATGAACTTTTCCAGGTTTGCGACGAATTAAGACAGTATATTATTGATGTTGTAAGCGTTTACGGCGGTCACTTCGGCGCTAGTCTTGGCGTTGTAGAATTGTCTGTTGCGTTGCATTACATTTACAATACGCCGTACGATCAATTGGTTTGGGATGTTGGCCATCAGGCTTATGGCCATAAAATTTTAACCGGCCGACGCGACAATTTTATTTCCAACCGCAAATACAATGGCTTAAGCGGTTTTCCAAAAAGAAGCGAAAGTGAATATGATACATTTGGCGTAGGCCATTCTTCCACATCTATCTCTGCAGCGCTTGGAATGGCGATGGCTGCTACATATAAAAATGAAACGGATCGAAAAACCGTTGCTGTTATTGGCGACGGTGCTATGACCGCCGGTCTTGCCTTTGAAGGATTGAATCATGCGGGTGTTGCCGATGCAGACCTCCTGGTTATTCTGAATGATAACTGCATGAGCATCGATCCAAATGTTGGGGCTTTAAAAGAATATTTAACAGACATAACAACTTCACCAGCTTATAATAAAGTTAGAGATGACGTTTGGAAATTGTTAGGCAAGTTGCCTGTTGGCAGAAGATTTACACGCGAAATGGCTGCTAAGCTAGAAACAGGTATAAAAGGTATGGTGAGCAAGAGCAGTAATCTTTTCGAATCACTAAACTTCCGGTATTTTGGCCCTATCGACGGCCATAATATTACCAAGCTGGTCGATACTTTATCAGACCTTAAAAAAATTCCAGGCCCCAAACTTTTACACATTATAACTGTAAAGGGAAAAGGGTATGCTTTAGCTGAACAGGATCAAACCAAATGGCATGCACCAGGCTTATTCGATAAAGTAACGGGTGAAATTTATAAAAAGAAATTCGATCTTCCTCAACCTCCAAAATACCAGGACGTATTTGGCCATTCTATTATTGAACTTGCGAAAGAGAATGAAAAAATAATGGGCATTACACCTGCGATGCCAAGCGGCTCATCATTAAAATTTATGATGGAGGCCATGCCCAACCGCGCATTTGACGTGGGCATTACCGAACAGCATGCTGTAACATTGAGTGCGGGCCTTGCAACACAAGGCCTGCGTGTGTTCTGTAATATTTACTCATCATTCATGCAACGTGCTTACGACCAGGTTATACACGATGTTGCTATTCAAAAACTACCTGTGGTATTTTGCTTAGACCGGGCCGGGCTTGTTGGCGAAGATGGCCCAACACATCATGGTGCTTACGATATTCCATACATGCGTTGCATACCCAACATGGTTGTTAGTGCACCAATGAACGAAAGTGAATTGCGCAACCTGATGTACACAGCTCAACTCGAAAAAAATAAATATCCTTTTGTTATCCGTTATCCGCGTGGCGAAGGTGTAATGCCCGAATGGAAAACGCCTTTCAAAGAAATTGAGATTGGTAAGGGCAGGAAAATAAAAGATGGTAACGGGATAGCTATTTTAAGTTTTGGCCATCCGGGTAATTTTGCTGCAGCGGCAATACGGGAATTAAAAGCCGATGGCATTAATCCGGCACATTACGACCTGCGTTTTGTAAAACCAATCGATGAAGATTTATTGCATGAAGTGTTCAGCAAATTTGATAAAATAATTACCGTTGAAGACGGAACCGTAGTTGGCGGATTTGGCAGTGCTGTGCTTGAGTTTATGAATGCGAATAACTACAAAGCGGAAGTAAAAATCCTTGGCATTCCTGACAGGATAGTTGAACATGGAACTTTAAAGGAATTGCATAACGAATGTCATTATGATGCTGCTGCTATAGCATTAGCGGCACGTGTAACGATGAACCACCCTGTTAAAGAAAAACTTCTTCAATAGAATTTTGATAAGTGCAAACAAAGTCATTGCTTATTGTTCGCCATGCCAAAAGCAGTTGGGCTGATCTTTCTCAAAAAGATTTCGACAGGCCACTAAATGAGCGTGGCAAAAAAGATGCCCCTGCAATGGCAAAACGGCTGCATAACGAAAAAGATATACAACTTGATGCCATTATATCAAGTCCTGCAAAAAGAGCATTTACTACAGCAAAATTTTTTGCTGTAGAATTCAATGTAAAAAAGAAGAACATTATTCAATATCCCCATCTTTATGAAGCTTCAATAGAAAAATTCTACGAAGCTGTAAGCAATTTGAATGATGATTATTCAACAGTTGCATTATTCTCTCATAACCCAGGTATAACAGCTTTTGTAAATGAATTAACCAATACCCGTATTGATGATATGCCTACCTGTGCTGTATTTGCTTTGCATATAAGAACGAAGAGCTGGAAAGACTTTAGAGATGCTGAAAAAGATTTTTGGTTTTTCGACTATCCCAAAAATTCGCATTAAACCCGGCAATTAGTTCAGTTAGCCTTTTGGAAACCACGCAGACGCAAAGCCATGAAATATGTGGCTAGGTTAGTGCAATACCGACACAGTGCATAAGTTGCAACCACGATGTTATTTAAATTAGCCCATAACGAAAAACACACAATTCAAACAGGTTTTTTTGCAAGATGGTGTTACATTGCAACAAAAGTCGCCACATGAAAAAAATATTCTTACTTGCCTTAAGCATTGTTTGTATTTCGGTATTAAAAGCGCAGCCACATTTTAATCATCTTACCGTTTATGTTGTTGATCTTGAAAAAAGTGCAGCTTTTTACAGGAATGTGATGCAATTGCAGGAAATTCCTGAACCATTTCACGATAACAGGCACGTATGGTTTAAAATGGGTGAGCACAATCAATTGCACGTAGTTTCAGGGGCCAAAGAAAAAGTGCCACATGATGTAAATGTTCATCTAGCATTTAGTGTGAATTCTGTTGCAGATTTTTCCAAACACCTTGATTCTTTTAATATTAAGTATGGCAACTGGAACCAAACCAGTAAACAACCGCAGGTAAGGGCTGATAATATAAACCAGATATATTTACAAGACCCAGATGGCTATTGGATTGAAGTAAATGACGATAAATTTTAATAAAAAGTTGGTTGCTTAAACTGTTATCTTCGCCGCTCGAAAAATGAGTGTATGAAGTTCTATAATCTGATCATTAAGTATCGGTTCTGGCTTAGTATTGCGGCTATTGTAATTGGTGTTGTCTTAAACCTTACTGTTTCTGGCTTTTGGCCTGTTTTTCCTTTATATTTTGTTGGATTGATTGGTTTACTCAGTCATTTCTTTATTGGCCCGATGCGTTTATTACAGGAACCTATGGAAAGTGGCAATATAGAAGAAGTTGAAAAAATTCTTGACAGCATTTGGTTTCCGAGCTTGTTGTATAAGCCAATCCGTTCTACATACTATACTGTAAAAGGTAATATGGCAATGATGAAGCAGGATTTTGATACTGCAGAAAAACATTTGAAGAAAAGTGCATCGCTTGGTGCGCCAATGCCTGAAGCGGAAGGAGCCAACAAATTGCAATTGGGAATGATGGCAATGCAAAAAGGCGATCTCAAAGGTGCTGAGGGTTATATGCGTGCGGCTATTCGCGCCGGCATTCCTGATAAAGAAAGTGAAGCCATTGCTTTTTTAAGCATGTGCCAGATATTTATGAACAAACGGGAGTTTCGCGCAGCAAAAGATTTCTTCCGAAAAGCTAAAGCATGTAAGCCAACAACAAAGCAGGTTGTTGACCAGATAAAGGAAATAGAAAAATATATTTCAAGAGTACCAGGTTAGTTATCACACAAATTATTTGATGAAGCACGGTCAAAAGCTGTGCTTTTTTATTGCTTCGTATTTAACCCCTTAATTGTCGGTATCGGCAACTGTTTCTTAGTATAGTTAAGTATAAGTTTGTGCTATAAAAAATAATACTATGGCAAACATCTCTCAAAAGATCACACCCTTTCTTTGGTTTGATAAAGAAGCGGAAGAAGCTGCAAATTTTTACACTTCCATTTTTAAGGATTCTTCAATAAATGGTAAATCATATTATGGTGATAATGCACCTTTACCAAAGGGCACTGTGTTAACGGTTGGCTTTACATTGAATGGCCAAAATTTTACTGGTTTAAATGGCGGACCAATTTTTAAGTTTAATGAGTCTGTTTCATTTGTTGTTCATTGCGAAAACCAGGAAGAAGTAGACTATTATTGGGATAGTTTGTTAAAAGATGGTGGTAAGGAGTCTCAATGTGGATGGCTGAAAGATAAGTTTGGTTTATCATGGCAGGTTGTACCGGATCGTATGATTGAGCTATTAACTGATCCTGATGAAAAAAAGGCGGCTCGCGTAATGCAGGCAATGATGCAAATGGTAAAAATTGATTTGCCAACATTAGAAAAAGCAGCGGGGGAATAAAGTTTAAAAGGTCATGGGTTGTTTGTTGCTTCGAACCCCAAATAGAGAAATAACGCGACGTCTTCGACTTTCAAACAACCCAGCTTAAAATAATTTCATCAAATACTACAGAGATAACATCCAGGTATACTGGTTCATTTTTTTTAAAAACGAACGGCAAAAATATGTTGTCGTTTTGTTTTTTAATAGGGTTGATGAGTTGCATGTTCTCTTTAAAATCAACCTTGCCTAAACTATACCACTTGAATAAAGCTTCTTTTGCGCTCCATAAAGCGGTCAATAGCTGACGGTCCATAGCGGATAGACCGGCTTGTGCTATGTAATCTGAACCATGAACTATGGACAAATTGCTCCACTCGTTCTTATGAACAAACTTATGCGCAATGCGCTCAACTTTTTCTGAAGGTTTCTCTATATCAATTCCAACCCTATGTGTTGAACTTACAATTGCGGCTGCATATTCACCACAATGCGAAATAGAAAAATGATATTGTTCATTTGGTAAATAAGGTTTACGCGTATCTGCAATCAATATTTCTGCGTAAGGAAAATCAGGAAACAAATATTGCAGCAAAAACCTTCCCGCGAGATGCTGTAAGCGCTTATGAGGATGCGTTATACTTTTTTGCAAAGGCACTTTTGCAAGAAAGAAGTTTTCGTCTTCGTCTATATGCCAAATGCCAAGCTTTGTTGTTTTATTAATTGTATATTGAAAAAATAAAGACACAGGCGAATTTCTGATTTTAAGATTGTATTGCACGCGGGCATACTCTTAAGTTTAAAATTTCTTTTTGAATTATCTTTAATCATAATCTAAGGATATGGCTATTAATGAAAAACTCACCAACCGTGTTCGCGAATTATTAGCTGAAGTTGATAATGTTGAGGAGAAGAAAATGTTCAGTGGTATTGCATTTATGGTAAAGGATAAATTGTGCATCGCAGTTCGTGGTGATAATATTATGTTGCGGATCGATCCCCTATCACATGATAAGCTGGTTGATTTACCCGGCTGTTATCCCATGTTTATGAATGGAAAAGATCTTCCCGGCTATGTGGTGGTGTATGAATCTGTGCTCAACACAAAAAGCCAGTTAAACTATTGGGTTAAGTTTGCCCTGGAATATAATCCGAAAGCAAAAGCTACAACTAAGAAAAAAACTCTTTCAAAACGAAAAATCCCCAAACAATAATTGCCTGGGGATTTCTTCTTTATTCGTAGAAGCGATATTAATGGTGATGATGATGATGTACTTTCTTTTCAAATTCTGCAAGTGAAATTGGTTCTTGCGTTTTATTAGCTTTTTCTTCCAGAAAACTGAATAGCTTTTCCGTTTGAAGGCGCATGTACGTTTCTTCAACAAACTTTTGATCTTTCAACATGCGGTTGGCATATTCATCAAGCCAGGGCATATCGTCAAAGCTTTGTCCCTGCATGTAGCTAATCAGTTGCCTTTTTGCATAATCCTTTATTTCTTCAGATTCAACTTTTATTTCGTTATCATTAATAAGCTTGCTGCTTATTAATGTCCATTTAAGCTGGTTAAGAAAAGTAGGTAATTCCTTTTCAGCTTCTTCCGGTGTTTTAGTTTTCTCAGAACCTTCTTCCAGCCAGCGTTTCAGGAATTTTTCAGGAAACTCAATCTGTGTATGGTCAACTAACTGATGGTATAATTGATCCTGGAATTGGTTGCTGCTTTGAGCATCGTAATATTTCTGAATATCTTCTTTAACAGCATTGCGTAATTCTTGCTCATTGGTAACATTACCATCAGGATAAGCGCCTTTAAAAAGATCTTCATTTAATTCAGCTTTTTCTACAAAGCCAATTTTAGTAATGGTTAGGTTGAAGAATTTTTCTGCTGAAGCCGCATCAGCTTTATCCAGGCCAAGGTCATCCATAATAAAATCTTTTTCCTTGTCTTCAAACGCTTTGCCAAGTTGGATTAAGATAGTATCATCTTTCTTTTTGCCCATTAACTGTTCGCGAATTGCAGGCGCAAAATATTTAACCAGCAATGAATTGTCTTTTTCTGTGCCGCCTTCGATAGTATTACCATCAGCATCGCTTTCTGTAAACTTCACATTTAAAACTTCCTCTTCATTGCTCACCGTTTCAGGTTCTGTCATTTTACCGTAACGGGAACGCAGGCGGTTTACTTCATCCTCAATCACTTCATCGGTCACCTGTATTTTGAAAAAAGTACCTTTTAACTGGTTGGGGTCAATATTAATATCAGGTTTTAAACCAATTTCAAATGCAAATGCATAATCGCCGGGATTATTCATGTCCAGCGCACGGGAATCGTTTTCAAATGGCAGTGGCTGGGCAAAAATTTCAAGTTTTTCACTCGTAACATAATTGTTCAGTTCCTTCTCTACTGTGCGCAGAATTTCGTCAGTAAAAACGGATTGTCCGTACATTTTTTTAACAAGGCTAGAAGGCACCATGCCTTTTCTAAAACCGGGGATGTTAGCATTTTTTGCGTAGGTCTTTAAGCTTTTTTCAAACGAAGGCATGTAATCTTCTTTTGAAAGGTTTACTGTAAGCTTATCGTTTAATAATCCAATATTTTCTCTTGAAATTGTTGCCATAATGCGAGATGATTTATTTCAATAACACTTTAAAAAAACAACCCCCGTTTGGGGGTTATGTGCGGATGATAGGAATCGAACCTACATGCCTTGCGGCGCCAGATCCTAAGTCTGGTGCGTCTGCCAGTTTCGCCACATCCGCTTTAACGGGGCGCAAAAATAAGTAAATGCAGGTAAAAAAAGAAAGCTTCCTATTTTTGTTGTTGTTATAATTATCTTATTTGAAGAATAAAATGCTAGTTGACCTTTTCAGCTAACCATTGCTGCCTGCCATAACCGGGAAAAACATGCTTTTCGCTATGATAGGAAGAACGTACGAGCGGACCGCTTTCAACATAATCAAAACCAAGTGAATATCCAATCTCTCTGAATTCAGCAAACTCATCCGGATGAACAAACCGCTCAACAGGCAAATGCCTGCTTGTTGGTTGAAGGTATTGTCCGAGTGTAAGTACATCAAGATTTACAGCGGCCAGATCGTTCATGGTTTCAATTACTTCCTCTTTTGTTTCACCAAGACCAAGCATAATGCCTGTTTTAGTACGAACGCCCAATTCTTTCAGGTAACGGAGTACTTCCAGGCTCCGGCGATATTTTGCTTGTATGCGTACCTGGCGCGTTAACCGCTCAACTGTTTCCATGTTATGGCTGATGACTTCGGGTGCAGCTTCCGCTACTTTTGCAATTTGCTCATGTATGCCTCTAAAGTCAGGTATTAAAGTTTCGAGCGTTGTTTCGGCATTAAGCGCTTTAACAGCTTTTATAGTATTGAACCATACAGTTGAGCCGCCGTCTTTCAGTTCATCTCGATCAACGCTGGTAATCACAGCGTGCTTTACTTTCATTAAATGAATTGCTTCCGCAACACGCTGCGGTTCGTCCCAATCAACCGGTTCAGGACGGCCGGTGGCAACAGCGCAAAAACCGCAGCTGCGGGTACAGATATTGCCGAGAATCATAAATGTAGCAGTTCCTGCGCCCCAGCATTCACCCATATTCGGGCAATTACCGCTTTCGCAGATGGTATGAAGTTTATGCGTATCTACAAGATTGCGTACATGCTTATAGCTTTCGCCAATGGGCAACTTTACCCTTAACCAGTTTGGCTTTTGATATCTTGGCTTTGTATTCTGCGATGCGCAGGCTGTGGTTTGTCCCATTCTGTGAATCTCCTTTATGAAAAAACTCTTTAAACCGGCAAAATTATGGTTAATGCAGGTTATGAAGAAATTTGGGACTTTGCTGCAAAGGATACTACCTTATAATTGAGCCGAGATAACTCTGTTTCCTTTAAAAGCAACAATGGTGACGATAGCTGAAAGAAGTAATGAACCCGCCATAAAAATGTAAGACGCACCAAAGCCACCAGTTGTTGCATTAAGATAGCCAACAAGATATGAACCTGCAAAAGAGCCTAAAGCTCCAAAACTGTTTATTAGTGCTATTGCCCCCGCAGTAACGTTTGCCGGTAGTATTTCTGTAATTATAGCAAAGAACGGCCCGTAAGGTGAATACATCATCATGCCTGCGATTACAAGTAATACGAACGATAGCCAAAAATTATTAGTGCCAACCAGGTAAGAGCCATAAAATGCGAGTGCCGCAATAAGCAAACAAGGCCAAATAAATACCTTGCGGTTAAGGGTTTTGTCAGAGAAATAAGATGCGGTGATCATGCCAATTACTGCAAACAGGTAAGGTATAGATGATAACCACCCTGTTTGAATAATATTAATATCAGGCGCTGATTTTATAATGGTTGGCAGCCATAGTACAAAGCCGTACACGCCAATGCTCCAAAAGGCATATTGCAGGCATAACAATATCACCACTTTCGATTTAAAAGCTGCGGCATAATTCTTTACGGGCTTTATACCTTGCTGTTCTTTATGCAAGGCTAATTCCACCGCTTTTTTTTCAGTCTCAGTTAACCAGGCCGCATTAGACGGCCTGTCATTTACTAATTGCCACCAGAAAAATGCCCAAATAACAGCTGGCAATCCTTCCCAGATAAACATCCATCGCCAGCCCACAGCATTTATTAAATAGCCAGATAAGATAGACATCCACAAAACCGTAACAGGATTTCCAAGAATTAAAAAAGTGTTTGCCCTTGAACGTTCCGCTTTTGTAAACCAACGGCTTAATAAAATGATCATTGCCGGCATAACGGCACTTTCCACCACGCCTAACATAAAACGAATAACTATTAGCAACGTAACATTACTTACCAGCCCTGTCGCAGCAGCTAATGCGCCCCAAGCTATTAATGACCAGAATATAAGTTTCTTGGCGCTTTTATTGGCAGCATAATGGGCACCTGGAATTTGAAAAAAGAAATAACCAAGAAAAAAAAGTGAACCTAATAGAGAAGAGGTACTCTTAGTAATACCAAGATCTTTTGCCATTTCGCCAGCGGCCGCAAAGCCATAATTCGCCCTGTCTAAATAAGCAAGACTATACGTAATAAAAACCACGGGAATTAAGCGATACCAGCGCGATGGAGCAATTGCGTTATTCATTATTGGCTTTTAATTTTTGCATGTCTCGTTAGGGACAATATCTTGGTAGCTATTAATAAATACAGGCGGCCAAAGTGCCGTAAGCACGTGATATTATTATTCCGGTGCTTTAAAAATATATTGTTCACTATATGCCACTTCAAATTTTTCAAAAAAGTTTTTATATTCATCTAAAAAGCTGATTGTACGATGGTGCTCTTCCTGGTTTTGAACATAAGCAATTACATGTGGCACTTGTGTTTTGTTATAAGAAAATGCGCCGAACTCAGATTGCCATTCAAATTTTTCTTCAATGAATTTTTTCTGATTGATCCATTTGGAGAAATCTTGCTTTACATGCTGCATCAAATCGGAAAGGGATTGTGGTGGCCGCATTCCAAAAATATATGAAGATGATCGGGCATTCCAGTAATGGCTAACAGCTTATGATCGTACGCCTGGATAATACCTGTTATATATTTATACAATTCATCTTTCCATTCTTTTTGAATTAAGCCTGTTCTTTTCTTTACAGCAAATATTGTCTGCACATGAATTTGGGTATAGGTATTTGCCATAACATTAAATTTATATCACGTCCCTACGGGACATTGTTAAGCGGCCGCATTTTATATAGCCATTGGCCTACAGCTCCTGCGACACTTTTAAAATGCCTGTCCCATCTAATTAAACCTTTCCAAAACAAGATATATTGTGTTCTTAAAATATTCCTGTTCTTATCAGCACCCCCTTAGGGGATGGGGGTTAACTAAACGTCCTGTCATGTGAACGCTTGTCATCCCATTGCGGTGTTGGCTCAAAATAACTTTTATCTGAAGGATGTAAATGCTGTTTCACCACTTCATCATTTAATTCAATACCTAAACCCGGCGCAGACAAAGGAAGATTGGCAAAACCTTTTGTAATAAGCGGCCTTCCATCAGTTGTTTTTACAAGGCTTTCCCACCAGGGCAGGTCAATAGAATGATGCTCGAGCGCCAGGAAGTTTTGGGTGGCCGCTGCACAATGCACATTGGCCATAAAAGATACCGGAGTGCCTGCCTGGTGCATAGCCATGGCAACACCTTGTTCTTCGGCATAATCACCAATGCGTTTTGTTTCCAATAAACCACCGGACGTAGCGAGGTCAGGATGAACGATATCCACTGCGTGAATATCTATCAATGGTTTAAAATTTTTCAGCAGGTAAACGTCTTCGCCTGTCAGGCAAGGTGTTTCCAACGCGTCAGATAACATCTTCCATTGATCAGTTAATTGCCAGGCAATAACATCCTCCAGCCAGGCAAGGCGGTATTGTTCCATCCGTTTGCCAAGGCGAATTCCATTGTTCACATCAAAGTGGCCGTAATGGTCTGTTGACAATGGAATATCATAGCCCAACATACCGCGAACGTTATCCACCAACTTTGCCAGTTCATCCAAACCTTTATCTGTTATTTGTATTTGCGTAAAAGGATGCGCTGTATTCGCATACGAATTTGGGTTGCCCAGGTCGCCCCATTGCTGCAGGTTGCCTTTACCATCTGCCCAGAATTTATCGTTTACCAACGTGCCCGGAATGCCTTTCAGTTCATTAATGCTGAGATCCATTTTCAGCCAGGTATAACCCTGGTCGTTAATGCGATAGTTCATTAATTTCTTTTGTTCTTCCGGCGAGCCCGCTTCTGGCGTATCTGCATACAAGCGAACTTTATCGCGATACCGGCCGCCAAGCAATTGCCATGCGGGTACATTATACGCTTTACCTACAATATCCCACAAAGCCATTTCAACGCCACAAACGCCACCGGCCTGCCGGCTTTGGCCGCCAAACTGTTTTATGAATTTGAATATCTGTTCAACATTACAGGGATTCATGCCAAGTATGCGGCTTTTCAACATTAAGGCATAGCGCTCATCAGCGCCATCGCGCACTTCGCCCAAACCATAAATACCTTGGTTGGTATCAATGCGGATGATGGCCGTTCTTCCCAAAACAGTGGTAACACAATAACGCATATCAGTTATCTTCAAATCAGATGGCGCTGAATTGCGATTTACTTTTTGCGTGCTTTGTGCTACCAGTTCTTCAACAGGAGAGAACATAAAAGCGCTGCCCAGTGCAATACCACCTAAGGTGGTTTTTTTGAAAAAAGAACGGCGAGAATTTTCTGTTACATCATGCTTATTTTGTGTAACTGTTTCAATGATATCCTGGCCTTTTAAACCAAGTTTCTTTAAATACTTTTCTGAGGGAGTCATGTAATATGAATGTTATGGTTAAGCAAATTTTTTTTGAGTGTCAGATTTTATACTGATGAGTGAATCGTGAATAGTCAATCGTGAACATTCGATGGTCAATGTGTTCTGCTTATTCACTAGTCACCATTCCTTACCTCACCAGTTTCTTTCTTTCATATAATTATCTAATTCATCCCTCGTCATGGGAAGGTTCTTTTGCGTATCAAGCCATTTCAGGAAATCTTTTTTAATGTCATCAGTCCATTGCTGGTCTATTTGTCCTGGTGTGTATTTGCCTTCGCGCAAACGCTGGTGGCCGAAATCATCTCTTAGGGCTACAAATTCAGAATTTAATACAAGGTCTTCTAGATATTGTGCAGGAATGAACACCACACCGCCTTTCTTTGCCAGTACCACATCGCCGGGCATTACGGTAGCACGGCCAATACGAATAGGAACATTTATCCCGGCAAGCATCATTTGTTGTATATAAGAAGGATCGTAGCCTTTTATCCAACCATTAAAGCCTTTAATTTCTTCAAGGCCTTCAATATCTCTTACCGAACCGTAAAATATAACTCCACGATGAGATTTGGCGTAAATGGCGTTCCCAAGATTATCGCCAATCAAGGTGCCGTCAACGACTTTTCCATAGCTGTCAGCAACATAGATATCACCGTCTTTTAAAACATCAATAGGCCAAGAATTGGTGCCACCAATACGGCCCTCTGTTTTGCCTTTGGCTTTTATTAAACTATCATAATCCGGGCGCATGGGCATGTATTGTGCAGTTACCACACGGCCCGTCATTACACTATCGGGAAGTATGATCATCCAATCGCCTTCAAACTGGTTTTGGTAGCCTTTGTTGCGCAGGTAGCCCCATGCTTCTTCAAGGGACACACTTTTTAAACGTTCTAAGAAACGATCTGAAGTTTTGGGGCGCCCATCGGTAAAGCGTTCACCTTTCCATGTTGGTGTTAGCGCTTTTATTTGGTCTGATGTTAATGAAACCTGTTGGGTATGCGCATAAGAAATAATTGCAAGAAATAAGGCAAGACAAATCGGTTTTTTCATTTTCTGGCTTTAGTTAGTAGATTTTTTTGGAGGCTTTAAAGTAAAGGAATTTTTGAATTGCATGCAAAGGGGATTTTAAATAATTGATTATTTTTTTTATTAATCAGCATTTACATTGTATTCCTGTTGCCGGGCTTACATATTATATCACTTCTGCTTATGAAAATACTTTTAAAGAAAATTGAACTGCTTTTCTTCAGTGGTAACAATTCGTCCTACAACGTTCTAAACTTCTAAATGGGCCTTTGATTCACGGCAGTAGGCGTTGCAAAACAGGATGGTTTGAAATTTGTTATACTATCGATAACCTTGTTAGTTTAAACATGGACAGATTGACGCTGCTGCCTTTGAAAAGAAACTAAAAATTGTTATATGGAAACTGAAAGTGTGAAAAACCTGGATGAAAAAAAGGAAACTTTTAGAAAATCGCTGGACGGCCTGCTTGACGAAGTAGAGAAAGAAGAAGAGCTTCTAAAAGCATTACAGGAAAAATTTAGTAAACAAAAAAAGGAGATACGAAAATGGCTTAGCCTGATGGGCTAAACAATAATAACTGGCCACCTTTGTTTAATACACAATTGCTTTAAATTATGCAATGAGGAAATATCCGGTAAGACGGTTATTCATCTTCAAATTCAGCCAGATTTTTTGCCTCAATTGCTTTGCCTATAGCCATACTAAGCATCGTTTCTTTCCGGGAATCTGTATGTATCCAACTTATTTTATCTTTTTTTCTTACAGCCCTGATATTGATGTCATTCAATAGTGGCGGTCCTGTGAGGTTAGTTTTAAAATGAAAGTTTGAAACTAAATAATGCGGTGTGGAATGCAGTAGTTGCACGTTTGCCGTAAGAGTAATGGTAATGTTTTCTGATAACGCATAATTAAAATCCACGTCAAAAGAAAGGTCACTTTTCATAAAACAGCATTTATTGTTTTAAATGGTGTTTGATAACAGTAATTTTTTTAATTATTGAAATTAAAATCAAACTATTTGCCAGCCTGGTTACAAAAAGAACTCAGTGAAAAAAATTCAGTAATCCGATTTTGTGTCAACATCAACTGACAAAATTTCGGGTTAACAGGGTTTTACGAGCTCGTATTAAGCCATTAGTGAATAAGTTTCTTTGATCATTAACTTTCGCTAACAATCAGCTTCAATAAATGTGGTACCAGTTCCTCAATAATTTCTTTTTTGCTTTTCATACTGCCCTTATTTTCTTTAACAGTTTTGGATGGATTTTTCACAAAACGAGAAAATGGAACCTGGCAACTTTATTGTTAACTGCATTCTCGTGGTTTGTTTTAGGTATATGGTACGGTTGGGGTTATTGTTTTTGTACCAATTGGCATTGGAGTGTGAGAAAACACCTGGGTTATCACGATACAACAAACTCGTATGTCCAGTTTCTTGCGCAGGAACTAACTGGTTTAAAGTTTTCTTCAAACTTAGTAGATGCGGTTACTGCCATTGTGTTTTTTATAAGCCTTGGTTTAAGTGTTTGGCTGAACATAAAGGATCGGCGATTGAGAAAGCGGCGGGCAAACTGAACTTTATTAACAATTCCAGCTTGTGTTTTTTATTCTCCAGGGTGATATGTTTGTTCTGCATGTTGTAATACATCTTCTTTATAAAATAGCACGTCTTTAAATTGTCCCTTCGTGTACATTTCTCCCTGGTCGAAAAAGTGGCGAGAAGAAGGATCGCTGCTTTCGCCGCCGGCAAGTAATGATTTAGCTTTTATGCGTTTTCCAAATTCTACTGCACAGATAAAGCTATTTCCATGTACGCCATAACGTTTTTGTGTGCCGGGATAGCTGCGGCTGGTGTAAGAGGGCAACATGCCCCAGGTTGAAGAAACAAAGCCATCAGGATAACTTCGTTTACTGTCATCGAATTGGTTGTTGATATCGCCTGATATTCTTTGAAAGCGATTGATATCGCCCCATTCTATTTTCCATCTACCATATTTACTTTGGAGTTCTTTTATTGCGGACAGCATAGGCTGCAATAATTTTGATGAAGATGCTGTTGCCACAAACGCTTCTGCTTTTTCTACGAAGCCGGCATCTTCTGCATCAAGTGTCGTTTGCACAATGTCCGATACAATTTTTTCACCCCATGTAATTGCCAGCGTTGTTGCAACAGAACTTTCACCGCAACGATTATCCCAATTCTTCAAAATGTTTATTGCCTCTGCGAGAGAAGCATAAATAGTATCATTTTCTCCGTTTTTTTCATATGCTTGAATAAGTGCGGGCACCAGCACTTCAAAAGAGGCAAGCCGTTTATCATAGCCTGCTTTAATTACTTTATCTATGGTATAATGTAGTTCTTCACTCAACACCCTTACGGCATTAACGCCCCTGAAATTTTGCGGATCAGGCGCCATGTAAGCGGGGTAATCCGTTTTCTTAGGACTATATGCACCAGCAACTGTATACGGCGTTGAGTTACAATTTTGCAACCAGCCATTTGGAGGGTTGAATACATGTACGGTTTGTTCTGGTTTATAATAGCCTTTCCACTCGGTGGCTGAAGTTGTGCCATCAACAGGCTTCGTCCAATCGTAAGCAGTATCGCGTACAGGAATTCTGTTGCCGTGCCAATAAGCAATATTGCCCTCCGCATCAGCATATACAGTATTGTTCGAAATATTGCCAAGCAGCTCCATTGTTTTTTTATAGTCGGCGAAATTTTTTGCCTTTGTTCTTTGCCAGCATTGTATAAGCCCGTTCATTATACGGTTATCGGCTTTTACGCTTAGATATTCACCATTTCTTTTTGCCATAACTGGACCGTGGCCTGTGTACAACGCTTCAATAGTTTTAGATACAATACCGTTACCTGTTTTGTATCTCAAAACAATCGTTTTTTGTAAGACAGGCTTCCATGCATGATCATATTCATAAAACCATTTGCCATTTTGCTTCTGCAGCTTTTCCACATAAGTGTCTGCAGCATCAACATAGCTGCTGGTATGCATCCAGCCGCAGTGTTCGTTAAAACCCTGGTATATAAAAAATTGCCCCCAGGTTACAGCGCCGTAAGCATTCAAACCTTCGTTGCTTACCATCTGCATCTCGGGTCGGAAATAAAAAGTTACATGTGGGTTGATGTATAAAATAGCGTTACCCGATGCTGTTATTTTAGGAGAAAAGGCGAAACCATTCGAGCCGGTTGGCCTTTCCTCTTCAATGTCAATTTTATTATTGATATGCTGGTTGAACGAAGCCATTTCTACGCCGCCATACAATGCTTTAAGATCATCCGTTGTAACATCTGCTGTATTAATCGCTCCAATGCTGCCATCTGTCCATAATAGCGGGTACCAGGGTTGAAACCTGTTTAATAAAGCCGGTTTTTTATCAGGATGTTTATAGATATAATAATTAATGCCATCAGCATAGGCAATACACAATTTTTGTAGCCACGATGGTGCGTTTTTATAATCCTTTATAGCATCTGATGAATCAATTACAAGGCGAATAAGCAGATCTTCATACAACGCACTTTCGCCTTTTACTTCGGCCATTCGTCCCAGCTTTTCAATATAGTTCATCTCCACGCGGTTGAAATCATCTTCGCATTGCGCATATAAAGAACCAAACACAGCATCTGCATCTGTTTTTCCATATATGTGTGGAATACCCCAGTTATCGCGGATGATGGTAACGCTCTTTGCTTGTTTTTCGCAACGCGCAATTTCTTCGTTCGAATGTTGTGCAAGTAATTGTATAGGTAATAAAAAAAGAAGCAAACATAATTTTCTCATGTTCATTTGTTTTTAAGCCCGCAGAAGAATGAATGCACAAAATACATTGCAGGGCTTAATCGCACAAGTTTATAAAAATGATGATGTAGATGACGGTCATGTTGAAATAAGGCAAGACATAAGCGTTGCCTTCATGAAAGGCAATACATTTATCGTCTCAACATATCAGATCAATATATAACAACTGTACTTTCACCATCTGTATTAAAATCTTCTGATAAGAGCAGATCACCGTTTACGCTGTTATATATCTTAATGTAATCAACATAACCTGAGCCTTTGAAAACAATCCCAATTTCTTTCAGGCGGCCAATGAGGGGTTCATTGGCGTAGGCTAATCCCGCTAAATACTCGTTATTCCTGTATGCAACCACGCCACGGTTAAATGTTTGCAATATTAATGTACCATAATCCTCGAAATTATATTGTAGTTGTGGTAAACGATTCCTCACAGTTTGTCCCAATTTTATGGCAGCACGTTTTTTAGCAGTTGCATTTATGTCGTTTGTTACAACATTATTTATCAGCGCTTCATTTGATTCGCCCCTGATGTATAGCATTACATCCCTTCCATGGTACGGACTGAAAAAAGAAGCATCCGAGGGATTTTTAACGCCTGCTTCAAAATTTATGCTGTCGCCTTTTATTTTTAAACCAGCAGGAATTATAAGTCTGAATGCAGTGCCATAATAATTCTGCGCATCTATTTGCGACGGATCTTTATATATGCGGGCATAACCCTCTTTTATAAATATTTTATCGCTTACAGAAGCGGAAGGTGGTAAACTATTTTGCGAAATAAATGCGCCTTTCCATTTTGCAATTGGAACAACAGATACTAACGCATTGTCACTTGCTTTGCTTTCCTGGTTAAAAGATGTTTCTTTTTTACATGAAAAAAAAGACAAAGAAATAGCAGCTAACATACAGCAGGTTAAAATTTTCATATAGGCAGCTTTTGAAACTCCAAGTTATTCAATTGGACAAACAATTAAAATTATTTTACATAGATAATTTAAAACGCGCTTAGACACCTGCAAATGTTTAACAATGTTGATAATGCATATGCAACACTAAATCTTTTATAACATCATATGGATGCGATACCATTGTTGGGATGTTTGCATTAAAAATGAAATCGTTCGAATGTGATTTATAAGGTAAGCCATGTTTCTTCTTTATATAAATGCATAATGCCTTTAATTCCTGCTCAACATCGCCCGCAATAACTATTACTTTAATATCCACCTGGTTATTTGTTTCCATGCACAATTTATCAGGCGACTCCTGCAATTTCTTTTTACGCCGCTTGTTTCATTCATAATTAATTATCTAGACTATTCTGTTATTGCCAACGGCGTTTCTATTACATGTATCAGCAATAGGTTAGCATGAATAACTTAACCTCCTTTAGCTGCGTAAGAACATGCATTAAGAGAAGCCTGGGAAAAGTCGATAAACTTGTAAACTCTTAAAGGTTATCTCAAGGGTTTTACCTCGCAGGGATAACCAAACAGGCAGCGGCCTTTAATCATTTCCGCCACTTCAACCGGTACGAATTCTTCCCAGCCTGGGGCGCCGGCTTTAATAAGCTCCAGAACTTTATCCGTTTGAATGTTCAGGTTGTTTTGGCTGTAATTGAGGATGTCTTCAATCTTATCGTTTGCAATTAAATAACGGTATAAGTCTATAAGGTGCGGTGGCAGTTGAAAGCTCTTTGAATTTTCAATCACACCATTTCGTAATGTAGGATAAATGAAGAGTTTTACCTTTCTGCTGAATAACGCAGCGAACGATTCCAATATGCCACCTTCCAGGTTTGCATAATCTTTTTCAGAAAATATATATTCAAGATTGGGATAGCCCAAAACAACACCCAGCTTAAGTTTGGTAATGGAGGAGAGATAAGCTACCAGTTTATAATATTCATGGAAATTAGAGATCATTACTGTTTGGCCAAGCGAACATAAAATGTCAACCCTGTCAAGAAAATCTTTTTCATCTATATCTGACTCAAGCGAAGCATTGCGTTCTTTTAAAGCCTGTAAAGTAAGTTCTGTAAGCACCACGATATTATTGGGATCAACATCCGGCTCTTCTAAGAACTGTTGCATCCCGGTTTTTAGCATATCGAGATGCACATTAATCACAGGGCGAAACCGGCCACGCACTACGACGATATGTTTTTTATACAGCACTTCGCTTGGCTGCTGGTTCTTGCCATCAGGGCCAAAAACGGCTGCATCTGAAAAACCAAACATTACAAGATGCAGGCTCATAAGCCGGTTATCAACCTTTACAAAATCAGGCCCTTCAAAACGAATCATATCAATCTGCAAGCGGTCTTTTGAAAGGTCATCTCTTAACGATAATAAAAACAGGGAAGGGTTTTCATAATACCGGAAGCATGCATATATAAGGTTCACACCAAGAATGCCTACAGCCTGTTGCTGCAGGTTGTTGTCGTTATCAAGTAGTTTTACATGCACAACTACATCATTGTATGCGCCGCCCGGCTCCAGTTGGTAGCGCACCCCCAGCCAGCCATGGCCCACATTTGTTTTATGATAATTAAGTGCTGCTATAGTATTGGCAAAAGCAAAGAAAGTTGAAGCAGCGCCCCGTTGTTTTTCCAGCCGTTCAATCAGCAGATCATATTCTTTATCAAGCATTTTAATAAGCCTGCTTTCACTCACATAACGCTTCCTCGGATCTGCCCCATAAATTTCATCAGAGAACGTCATATCATAAGCCGACATAGTTTTAGCTATGGTGCCCGATGAAGCGCCCGCTTTAAAAAAATTCGCCGCTACATCTTGTCCTGCGCCTATTTCTGCAAATGTGCCGTAGATCTTTGGATCGAGATTAATTTCAAGTGCTTTTTGCTTGGTTCCTATATTACTGCTTTGGGGCGGTGTCATGTAACAGGCTTTAAATTAATACTTCTGTTTACGGTTTTACAACGTGCGTAAGATACAATTTTATTGGGTGTCTTAGATTTATGGCATGCAGAATAGAGGCCGCATTTAGCGTAAACCGCATTGCCATGAAAGATTAAAAAAACTTAATTTGGTACAACAGCAACAAAGAGCGCTCTCTTGTAAAGAGCTTTAAGTTCAAAGATTTTAATGAAACCAAAACTTTTATGGCAAAAGTGGCAGATTCTTGTTCTGCGATAGATCATCACCACGACTGTCAGAATGTAATAACACGGTAACCGTATGCCTCTCAACATGGGATGCGAACAACCAGGTAACGATTTTCGATCTCGACCTTGCACTTTATATGAATAAAGTTGCCGCTTTTATAAAATAGAAAATCATTGCGCATTTCTTAATTGAAATAATCAAAGAGTTGCCTTACCAAAAACCTGGCAAACAAATTCTGCAATATTATTACTGATTGATTTTTTACTTTGCCAAAAACAAAACCATGAAAGCAGTAGGATTTAAAACATCATTACCTATTAAAGCAACAGATAGTTTTATTGAATTTGATGCCCCAAAACCAACACCAGCAGCACATGAACTGCTCGTAAAAATACAGGCCATATCAGTTAATCCTGTTGATTATAAAATAAGACAAAATGCAGCAAAAGAAACAGTGCTTGATACGCCTAAAATCATCGGCTGGGATGCCGCAGGCATGGTTGAAGCTGTTGGTGAAAATGTTTCATTATTCCAGCCCGGGGACACCGTTTTTTATGCGGGCGATATTACTAAACAAGGCTGCAATGCAGAATACCAGGTAATTGATGAACGTATTGTTGGCCGAAAGCCAGCTACTTTAACTGTTGAAGCCGCCGCTGCCATGCCGCTTACAAGCCTTACCGCATGGGAAATTTTGTTTGACCGCATACACATTAACCCTGAAAAAGATAAGGGAAAAAGTATTTTGATAATAGGAGGCGCCGGTGGCGTAGGTTCTATAGCCATTCAGCTTGCAAAAAAAATTGCGGGCTTAAAAGTTATTGCTACAGCATCAAGGCCTGAAACGGTTGAATGGTGTAAAAAGTTTGGCGCTGATATAGTAGTTAATCACAAAGACCTTGTTAATGAAGTGCATAATGCAGGGTTGAAGTTCGTTGATTTTATTCTTGATTTTGTTGATGTAAATATGTACTGGGATGCGATGGTTGAATTAATAAAACCACAGGGCCATATTGCTTCTATTACAGGCAGCAGCGTACCAGTGGCTTTGAATAAACTAAAAAACAAAAGTGCATCTTTCTCGTGGGAATTTATGTACACACGATCAAGCTTTCAAACCGAAGACATGATTGAACAGCACAATATCTTAAATAAGATTGCAGACCTGCTCGATGATGGTACGCTTACATCAACACTTAGTCAAACACATAACGGGCTTACTGTTGAAAATTTAAAACAAGTTCATGCGCTGCTCGAATCGGGCAAAGCAATCGGCAAAGTTGTTATCAAGTTTTAAGATGACAATAATGCGCATACTACATTGAAGAATGTGCAAGTAATGATGCCATTTATCCATTCGCAGTAATCAAAACAATATTCAAAGAGCCTCCGGGCTCTTTTATTTTCAGTAATTGTATCGATATGAAACATTGTTTGTTTCATTACCGTACAGTTTTCTCTGCATGATAATAATCGTGTATTTAGTCCTCATAACGATAGTCATTTTTTAAAGCCAGTTACAATTGCTTATTTCCTTTCGTCAGTGTTTTAACGCTTATTGACATAAAACGTTCCGCGTTTTGAAATGTATATGCCAAACAATATTTATAACAACCGGCAATAACCGGATAAACATTAAACAATGAAAAACATAATTCTTTCAGCAGCTTTATTATTAGCGTTAAGCAGTGCAACCTTTGCGGGTACCAGAAATGCAGACCCTTCGTTATTAAAAGATCTTTCATCAACATTCAACAAAACAAAGCAGGTAAGCTGGGAAGACAAACCCCAATACAAGCAGGCTTCATTCAATTTTAAAAACACAACAGCTTCTGCGTTTTATTCTGCTGATGAAAATGAATTAATAGGTTTTGGTATTCGGTTTAAAGCAAACGATCTTCCAGAAGGTATATCCAACATTATAAAAAACAAATATAACGATTGGAATATAAGCGATGCAATCATGTTCATTGACCCCTCCGGCAATATAGATTATTATGCAGAGGTTGTGAAGAATAGCAAAAAGATGGCGCTTAAAATAAGCCCTTCAGGCCGCATTAGCTTTTATGCAAATATGCCTTATTAGTAGCAGTCTTATAAAAAACACCAAATTAAGCAAAAAGGTATTGATAGTTGTATACACAAATCAGTACCTTTTTTTCCGTCAAAAGCTCCTGTTCTTTAATAAATGCCTGGCATTAAAAGCTATATTAAAAGAAATTTGAGCTGTTGCTGTCATAATTCGGGGTCTTAACACCAAAGCGTAAGCATGATGTTTAACAAATAAAATCCCCCGTTTAAGCCTTAAAACCTTATCTTCGTTACAATTGAGCTGTAAAACATACTTAAGACGATCTTATTTTTTACTTGTTAAGTAAATTTTATCCTTCTCTCACTATTGTTTCTACTTCACTCAAGTTTCAATAATCAAAAAAATTCATTTATGAACATTTATGTTTCTAACTTAAGCTTTCACACCGGTGAGGAAGATCTTAAAAATTTATTTTCAAAGTACGGCAATGTCACTTCAGCAAAAATTATTATGGACAGGGAAACCAATCGTTCACGCGGTTTTGCATTTGTAGAAATGCCCTCCGAAGAAGAAGGAAATGCAGCATTAAAAGGCCTGAACGGTAAAGATGTACAAGGCCGTGCGCTTTCGGTATCTGTTGCCCGTGAAAAAGAAAACCGCGGTGGTGGTGGTGGTGGAAGAAATTCTTTTTCCCGTTCTAATGGCGGTAACAAACGTTTCTTTTAAAATCATTGCATGAATAATAAACAAGCTGCGTTTGCAGGCGTATGGAACCGCTATATACCTGCAATACGCATACTAATAAAAAAAGCAGTCACAACAGAACAGGTTATTACTATTAATCAATCTGATATTGAAAGGGCTGCCGGCATCAAAAAATCAGGTTACAGGTTTTCAATCAAATTCATAAATGGTAAGCCTGACCTGTTATACAGCAATAACGATATAGCGCAGGGTTTCATAACTGCACTCTCTGAAGATGAAGTTGTAAAAGAATACCTTAATAATAACGATTACACATTTTCATTTAACAGTAAATACCAGTTACAAATTAAAAGTAACCTTAAACAACAAGAGGTAATGCATCCGGACAGGCAGGAAGCTGTAGCCGGGTAGATCAGTTCACTTGATACTGTTATGATTAATAAATAACAGTATTTAAATTAATTTAGTTTTGCAATTTAAAGATTTAAAATTGGTTGCACCTTTATTAAAGGCTTTGCAACAGCAACAATATATAGAACCTACACCAATTCAGCAGCAAGCTATACCGCCTGCTTTGGCAAACAAAGACTTACTTGCCTGCGCTCAAACAGGCACCGGCAAAACAGCCGCATTTGCATTACCTGTTTTACAATCGCTCTTTAACGATAAAAATAATAATACATCAAAGCATATTAAAGCGCTCATTCTTACGCCAACAAGAGAGCTCGCCATACAAATTGAAGAAAACTTTAAAAACTACGGTGTTTATACAGGCTTAAACGTACTTGCCATTTATGGTGGGGTAAGCCAGTATCACCAGGTAAAAAAATTACAACAGGGCATTGACGTTTTAATTGCAACGCCTGGCCGCTTAATTGATCTTGTTATGCAGCGCCACGTTGTTTTACAGCATATAAAAATACTGGTGCTTGATGAAGCAGATCGTATGCTTGACATGGGCTTTATAAACGATGTAAGAAAGATATTGGCAAGGTTGCCTGAACAAAAACAAACGTTATTCTTTTCTGCAACGATGCCGCCTGACATTATTCTTTTATCACAAAGCATTTTAAAAAATCCTGTAAGAATAGAAGTAACCCCGGCTGCAACAACAGCGGAGACCGTTGAACAGGCCGTTTACTTTGTAGAGAAAACAGATAAGAGATCATTGCTTATTCATTTATTGAAAAACAATAGTATCGATACTGCGCTTATTTTTATGGAAACCAAATTTGGCGCAGATAAATTGTGCGCCGCTTTGCGAAGAGAAAATATAAGAGCGCAAGCCATTCATAGTGATAAAACGCAGTCAGAAAGACAGAAAGCATTACATAATTTTAAGAATAAAAACATCAATGTACTTATAGCTACGGATATTGCTGCGAGAGGTATAGATATAGAAAGCCTTCCGTATGTAATTAATTACGAGCTGCCTGTAATTCCCGAAACTTATGTGCACCGCATTGGACGCACAGGGCGGGCCGGGGTTACTGGCAAAGCCATATCATTTTGCGGCATGGAAGAAAAAATGTTGCTGCGCGATATTCATAAACTTATTGCAAGATCAATTCCTGTAATGAAAGATCATCCATTTCAAATGATTCAGGAAGAAATTGCTGAACAGCCGAAAATGTTGATGCCTTTTCGTTCGTTAAGCTCTAGAAGAAATAAAACTTTCAGGCAGCGATAGTCTTGCTTAATTTTAAGCATTAGCTTATGTTGACGAAAGAATTAAGAAATTAAAGAAGAATACATCATGTCCAAATCAAAAGAAACATTCAACAAAAAAGAAAAGGAGAAGAAAAGATTAAAACAGAAGCAGGAGAAAATGGAAAAAATGCAGGAGCGGAAAGCCAATTCACAAAAGGGCAAATCACTTGAAGATATGATGGCGTATATTGATGAAAATGGCAATCTTTCATCCACTCCTCCTGATCCAAAAAAGAGAAAGGTATTTAATCATGAAGATATGAATACGGGAGTGCCTGTACGAATTGAAGAAGAAACCGAAAGAGAAGGCATTGTTGATTTTTTTAACGATGCAAAAGGATATGGCTTTATTAAAGATGCTATAACGAAGCAAAGCGTTTTTGTGCATGTTAACCAATTATCGGGGCCGATAAAGGAAAACGACCGGGTTAGTTTTCAAACAGAACGTGGACCAAAGGGCATGAATGCTATAAACGTTAAGAAAATACAGTAGACCAAATATTATCTCATACTAAAATTTTATTATGACTACAGAACAGATAGAAAAATTTTTTTCAGCAAATGACCAGGCTGAAGTACCTGTTAAAATAAGTTTTAAAACAAGAAATAATGTAACGGGCATTTTTATAAAAACGCCTGACTTTGATGAGCTGAAAGCCAAGAATTTTTACCGCATTGTTTCTGAAGCTAATTTTGAACAGTGGAAAAAATCACGGGATTTTAGTTTATGCCGCATGTTCAATGGGGCTGAATTTACCAAGCTTGCAATAGCTTAATAATAAGTTGATTTTTTTCAATTTCGCACTTGGTATAACATTCGCCAATTGTGCACATCGTAGTAAAATATAGCTTTTGCTGCGCGATATAGTTGTTTAAAATCTGTGTTTCGCTGTAAATGTTTAAACCTGCCTTGCTTGTTGGCGAGGCAGTTGTAATTTAAGCCGTGTATGTTACAGAATCAAGTGCTAATGCATTAGCAGATTGTTCTGCAAATCCTGTGAGGAGCGTTCCAAATGCTGCTAAGAAGATACCAGGAAGCACATAATGCTATTGTGTTTTATTCTTTATTCTTCATGAAACACTTCTTCCATAAAACTCCATATTTGCCCTTTTGATGCAGCATCAGGTAAGGGCATTTGCGTTGGATCGGTTTCTTTCCACCAGCGTTGTGTTTCTTCATCCTCTCCCATCTTTTTCATATCCGCGGTAAAATCATCACCTGTGTATTCAAAATAGCTAAAGAGAAAATGTTTGCTATCGATCTCTTTCAGGTAAATAGAATAGTTCTGAATGTTGCTTTGCTTTATCTGTTTCAATACGCCGGGCCAAACGGCAACATGCAATTCCTTATAGTAATCTATCTTCTCAGGGTTAAGCCCTGTTACTGATGCATAACGCTGAACTTTCTTTGGCATAGTATTGTTTTAAAGATGAATATATAAATGTGTCGTGGGAATGCAAGATTTTTTTCGACAACCGCTTATGTATTCATTTTGTATTTACAGAATACGTAAGGTTTTGTTTGCTGTCAACCTTCAATTGCTGTTTTGCCGTTGAAACAAGTTGAATATTCTTTCCGCGCACATCACCCTGCAAACTGTTATTTATTATCTCTATTTTTTTACAATATTCAAAAGTGAACATATTCTTTCGGTAATGAAAAGGCTTGAAACGTGTTGAGCGAATGATGGTGTTATTATTAAAATATAAACCTTCTGTCGACTTTGCGTACAACACAGGGTAATCGAAAGGATGGAATGTATTGTTCTCAATGCGGATATTGCGGTGAAAAGGTTTAGAAGGGTCAGGCTTTGGTATTTCCGGATAAATGCTGATTATGGCTTCACAAAACTGGTATAAAGAAGTAAGGCAAGCATCGCTAAAAATATTATTGCGTATGATTACATCTTTCACAGCGCCTGATTTATACCACCCATTGGCATCGCCAGGAATTAATATAGCTGAGCCGCTTGATTCAAATAAATTGTTTTCAATGATTACTTTACCCGGTGTTGAAATTAAAATACCTCTTGCGCGGTTGCTTCCAAAGAAGCTGTTCCTGATCAACACATCGGGAGTACAGTTTAGATTCTCCAAGGCATCGCCTTCCATAATACTTGCAGGGATGGGATTTGTAAAACTTATTTCAAATTCTTCAGGACTGTTTGCATCAAATGATTCAACCTTGCCTTCACCTATTGTGTTCATCGCCTCGTTTTCAATAAAACCAATAGTTTCGCCCTTTCTTGCCCACGTAAACCCAATACTTTGTTCGTGCATAAAGCGACATAATAATTTCTTATAGCTTAATTTTTTCAAGATGCGTACAGATGTTCCATGCACATTTATAGGATCATCCATTAGCGATTGAAAACGGCAACTATCTACAGTGATCTGGCCACTGCAATTCGAGAAATGCATGCCATCATCATGACCGGAAAGTATCCTATTCTTTGCTGTGTTGGGTATGACACTTACATGCTTGAAATAAAGATCAAATGAATATTGTGACAAGATTCCAAGGCCTGCAGAATGATACATGTTCATGTTTTCAATGCGCACATTATTGCTGTTTATAATGAAGGTACCTGCATGATCTCTTGCGCTGTGACGCAGCACAAGCCAGTTACCCGATACTGGTTTATGCACCCCGGTATATTGGAAACGCACTAATCCTTTTCTTAATTCGGATACTTTATAAGTTGAAAAGTTTTCCCCCATGCAACCCGCATCGCCTGTTTGTGATGTTATGAGTTTTGTGTCTTTATCAAATTCCATTATGCCGGATAGCGGGCTTTTCCATCCTTCTCCAACAAAGGCCAGTTTATCTTTTTCAATAATGTAAGGAAATTGGTATGCGTTGATGGCAAGATCAACGTGATCATCTGTTACTTCAACTATCTCAGCCTGGGCGGTAAGCGGTACATCCCAATCAATATTTACATTTTGAATGACGATGTTTTTACTGCTGTCTATGGTAAAAGGCTGCATCCTGTCATGAAAAATAAGATCAGCATTGTTACAGTTTATTTCAAGTTTACTAAAGCCTTCTATCAATATGGGGCATCTGCGTAAAGGAATAACATCGGTATTGGATTCATAATATTTTTTTTCGGGTACATATTGCGGCCAGAAATCATAACGCCCATTTGGAAAGATGAGAACAGGATTGTTTTTTGTTCTGCAATTATTTAATGCTTTTAATACGTAAGGTACCACATTCGTTCTTGAACCCGGCACGTATCCAAAATCTGTTATGAGAATGGTATCCTGGGCAAAACAACCTATATTATTCTGCACAAACAGCAATAAAATAAAGAAGAATGTATGCTTCATTTCCAGTTTATATTAAAGATCATTGTTTTGCCTTGCTGTATTCTACTTCCAGGGCAGGCATTAAGAAAGTACTTACTTCAGGGGCATGGTGTTCTTTTCTAACAATTGCTTCCATCTTTTGTAAAATATCGGGGTGTTGTGTTACAACATCATGTTGCTCTTGTATATCATTAGACAGATCAAATAACTGCCATTGCATGTTGCCATCCTTTACAATATTTGAAATAATGCCCTTCCAGTTGCCCATACGCACTGCAAGCTGCCCGCCATATTCAGGATATTCCCAGTACAGATAATCATGTTGTTGCTGTTTGCTGCCGAGTATTTCGGAAAGAATACTTATGCCATCAATATTTTTTGGGAGATCGATTTTAAGCAATTCGCAAAGTGTTGGCATTACATCAATGTTGGCAGAAATCAGATCTGATGTTGAACCGGCCCCAATATGGCCCGGCCACTCAACAATAAACGGTTCACGAATGCCGCCTTCATGCAATGAACCTTTGCCCCAACCTGTTTCACTTTTAAACGGTCCGCCACTGTTAAAGTAAGGCCCGTCAACGCCAACGCCGCCGAATGACGGACCATTATCGCTGCAAAACATAATGATCGTATTATCATAAATGCCTTTTGCTTTTAGTTCAGCCACAATTTGCCCTACCTGTTCATCAAGGGTTGATATCATAGCAGCATACGTTGCTCTTGGATAGCGACAGGGAAAATAACTTCCAACCATATACGGCGCTTCATCGCCAAATTTTTTATGATAATAGTTAACCCATTTCTTTGGTGCCTGCAACGATACGTGCGGCAATGGAGATGGATAATACAAAAAGAAAGGGTTATCGACATTCTTATCGATAAAATTCAATGCTGCTTTAATTAAGAAATCAGGTGCATAGTCTTTCTGCTGATATACTTCGTAATTATTTTCATCCAGCGAATCTTTGTCTTTTGGAAAAGATACCTGCGGGCCAACAATCTTATTATTCAATGGCACACGCATTTCATTCTCCCATAAATGGCCACTGTAATAGGTGTGATCTTGCCTTTGACAAATAAATCCGTAGAAATAATCAAATCCTTGCTTATTAGGTTCACCATTTGTAAAAGGTGCACCCAAACCCCATTTGCCAATCAACGCTGTTGCACAACCCTGGCTTTTCAATACTTCTGCAATTGTTAATGTTGAATCAGGTATTGGCCGCTGGCCTTCTAAAAAGGGGTTTGCCTCCATTGCTTTAAAATTCCATACATCACCGCGCTCTTCCCATTCATCGTTGCCGCGTATATAAGCCTTACCAGAATTAATTCCTGTCACTAAAGAATATCTTGAAGGTGCACAAACAGGAAAGGTATAATGTTGTGTAAAGCGTTTGCCTGCTTTTGCCAACGCATCGATATTGGGTGTTTCAATTTTTTGCTGACCATAACAGCCCAATTCTCCATAACCCAAATCGTCTGCAAGTATATAAACAATGTTGGGTTTGTTTATTCGATTTGTTTGAGAGAAGCAATTGATCAGACACGCAAATGCATAAACTGTTAACGCCGCTTTCTTCATTATGCAAATTATTATACTATTAATGTGATGGCGTTAAAATTAGCAGGTAGTTGAAAAAGTAATGCATCATGGTTTAAAAAAAGTTGAAACTTCCAAAGCGGTTGGTATTAAATCCAGGTACGTTACAGTAAAACGAGCGTTTATTCAGGCAGGTCTTGTAACAAAGCATATTTAAAATGCACATCTCGAGCAGAATTTTTTTTAAAAGTTGTCTTTAATGTTTAGTTTTATTCTTTCCGTGTCCAACTCCTTGGTAAAAACTCCGCCTCACCCTTTTTTTAATCACAAAACGTTTGCATTATGAAAAAAAATTTTTTGCTGGCAGTTGCTTATTTGCTTATGACTGCCTGCAACGGTGGCAACGCCGAAAAGCAACAACAATCTTCAACAGATTCTTCAGAAGTAAAACCACAGGCTGCGGAATTTGCTGATGCGAAATACACCGACATCGGTAAAAAGGCATTAGCCGCAATGACAAGCGGAGATATCGATTCCTGGATGGCCATGTATGCTGACAACGCTAAGTATTATTGGAATGGCGGCGACAGTCTAATTGGCAAGGCAGCCATTAATGAATACTGGAAAAAAAGAAGAACTGAAGTTATTGATTCGATCAATTTTAAATACGATATGTGGCTTGCTGTAAAAGTAAATGAACCTCAGCAACCGATGCAAACGCCGGGTGTTTGGCTGTTAAGCTGGTATCAGGTAAGTGCAAAATATAAAAATGGAAAAACAATGAGCCAGTGGATACACAATGATTTTCATTTTGATGCCAACGATAAAGTAGATGAAGTGGTGCAGTATATTGACAGGGCACCAATCAATGCTGCACTCAGTAAATAGTGCAACCAAAAATTCCATATAAAAACCGGGTACCACCCGGTTTTTTTAATATAATCAGCATGCTCTTTCAACATCATTTTACAGAGTAATTTCGCAACACTTGCGCGAAGTTATTTCAATATTCATTCCTCCAGGCATTTGAAAACTATTTTATAAAACTCAGGATGCGATTGCCAAGTTTTGCCTGTAACAATTTTCCCGTCCTGCACCGCTTCGCCAGAGGTAACATACATTCCACCACATGCTTCCACTTCGGCTTTTATGTTTTCGTAACAGGCAATATTTTTTTTATCTACAAGGCCTGCCGTTACCAATATCTGTGTACCGTGGCAAATAGCGAAAACATACTTGCCCGCATCAAAAAACTCCTTTACAATCTGCACAACGCGTACATCATTACGCAGGTATTCGGGCGCTCTGCCACCAGGCATAAGCACGGCCACATAATCTGCAGTATTTACATTTTCAAAAGAAATATCAGACTCTATTAAATAGCCTTTTCTTTCAACATACGTATCCCAACCCGGTTCAAAATCATGCATTACAAGGTTCATTCTTTTTACTGCGGGTGCTGAAATAACCGGGCTATAGCCTGCTTCTCTCAGCCTGTGGCAAGCATACAATATTTCAAAACTTTCACCTGCGTCACCTGTGATAATTAGTATTTTTTTTGCTGCTGACATGAAAATAGAATTTGTGTAGATGTTTTAAAAGCAATGTTGCCGCTAAAGATAAATAAGATATTGGGTTATCCAAATGTGTGTATTGAACTTTATGAAACAGTATCATGCTCTGAAATACAAACATCTATGATGCAACATTAAAAATATTGGGTTGGGTTGTGATAGGTTCCTATCAAAAAAAACTTTAATCTTCGGCATGATCAACAGGTACATCGATGCCTTTCCATATTTTTTTTGAAGTCCAGTCTTCATCATTACCATTCCATAAATCATTTAAAGCGGGTAAACCTAAAAAAAGGAAAACTTCACTGCATAGATACAAACTTCCTGTAGATATATAACCTTCTCCAATTCCCGGCTGGTGGCCTGCTATACCAATCAGTAACCAGCCGTTTTTATCAAATGTACCCGGCATTTCTATTTGCCGCTTTACAACATTGAATAGTGCAGCTCTTACCTGCTGTGGTTTAATTGAAGGCAACTCTTGCATCAAAGCAATTTTTGATAACAATTGAAAGGCACCAAAGCGATAAGCCAGCGATCTTCCGATTGGCGGATAAGTAGCTTCAGGTGATATCAATCTTTCCTGCACGGCTGCATAACGTTTGGCTCTTTTTAAAACGGTGTTATGTAAGTCTTTCCATTTTACTGCAGTGTCCTTTGATTGCATTACATCCAGCACTTCAATCAACATCGGCTGAATAACAAAACTGTTGTAATAATCCCAGTGATAGTTGGCACCGTCACCATACGTTCCATCTCCTTTATACCATTGCTGATGCATATCAATAGCATAAACAATTCTTGAAGTATCGCATTGACTGTCAAACTTCAGCAATGCAGCTTCAACCATAGCGCTAAATAAAAGCCAGTTGCTCATGCCCGGCTTTATAACTCTTGATGATTTTAATGCGTTAATAATATTTTGTTTCGTTTGAGTGTTTAAAGGTTGCCATAGTTGTTGCGGTGCCCTTATTAAAGCCTGCGCAAGAAAAGCAGCATCTACCAGCGGTTGTCCGCCTTTATTAAAATTCATGAAGTCAGGTGAGAAAGGGTTGGTTGCATTATCCAAACATATTCTCGCGAGCTGAATGTATTTTATTCTTAGTTTTCCTTCATCGGTATTATCCGGGCCTAATTCGAGCCAGGGCGCAAGACCCGATAATAGTCTTCCGAAGGCTTCTAGATAAGTATAGTTGCTGCGATCGTCTGTTTTTGCTTCGACAGGCATTTGCTGTTTTAATTCGTTTTTACTTAAAGCATTTAAAACAGGGTCGGCAATTTTAAGCATTGCTCTTATCAAATAATCCCGTTCTTCAACACCTGCATTTGTGTGTTGTGCATTTGTTGTAACAGCAAATAAAATTGGCAATATGAAAATCAAGGTTCTTGTTAATCGCATGATATTTTAATTGCTTAAATGATAATATAAATGGCGTTTAAAAATACGGTTATTATTAGCACAGGAGGTTGAACCGGAAACCTCTGCTTCTAGCTGTAGAAGGTTCTGTGTTCAACACTTGAGTAAAAAAGTTTTATTTTAAAATTCAGTTTACTTTCTTCTTACAATAATGTTGTGAATTTGTGTATGAAACCTTGATTGCCTTGCAGCCATGAAATATGCAGACAAGTAATGACACAAATAAGCTTATTTATTTCTCTCCTGTATTAAAATTTCCTTTAGTTCTTGTAATCTATCTGCATATTGTTTTGCTATATTATTCTTTTCACCAATATCTTTTAAAAGATCGTATAGTTGCGGCATAGTTGCATTGCCAAGCTCAGTTGCAGTGAATTCATCATAAGCAGGAAGATTACTCTTTTCTATGTACTTCCAGTTATCTTTAATAACGGCTAATGTGCCCGCCTGTTCAATTAAATAATTTCTGCCTTTATTATCACTACCCAAAAACGCATTCATTACATCCTTACTGTCGCTTTTAAAACTACCGATGTCTTCGTTTAATAAATGCGCGAACGAAGCAAGAAAGTCTATTTGGCAAACCAGCGCATCGGAAACACCAGGCTTTATATTGCCCTTCCATGATATGATAAAAGGCATTCGTGTTCCACCTTCAAAAACACTGTATTTACCACCGCGTAAAGGACCTGCAGGTGTATGGCCGTTCAATCTTGTTACTGCTTCGTCCTGGTAACCATCATCTAGTACCGGGCCATTATCACTTGTAAAAACGATAATGGTATTTTTATCCAAATCCAAATAAGCAAGTTCTTTCATTAATTCTCCAACACACCAATCCAATTGTATTATAACATCTCCACGATAACCCAAACCACTTGTGTCTTTAAACATAGTTGCCGGTATGCGTGGCACATGCGGCTCAGTTAACGCATAATATAAAAAGAAAGGTTGCTGTTGATTTTTTTCAATGAACATTTTAGCTTTCGAAAGGAATGTTAGAGATAATTCTTCATCAGTCCACCGTGCTTTTGTACCACCACTCATGTAACCAATGCGGCCAATACCATTCACAATTGTTTGATCGTGTCCTTGCCCCGGCGATGATTTTAATTTTAATAATTCGGGATGTTCTTTTCCCGTTGGATCGTTGCCAATTTTTTCTTTATAATCAACTTCAATAGGATCATTCTTATCAAGCCCAACTAACATTTGATTTTCGAGAAATACACCTGGAACCCTGTCTGCCGTTGCCGGAAAAATAAAGGAGTATTCAAACCCAACTTCGCGTGGTCCGGGTGCAATGGGCGCATTCCAATTCTTTTGTACATTATTACCCAAACCCAAATGCCATTTACCAACAATGCCTGTTGCATAGCCTGCCTGTTTAAATATTTTGGGTAACGTGAGCGTATCTGTTGGAATAATGAGCGCTGCATCACCGGGCAAGATGCCTGTTCCGTTTTTGCGCCAGGCATATTTGCCCGTTATCAATGAATATCGGGAAGGCGTACATGTAGCAGCAGTTGAATGGCCATTGGTAAAACGAAGTCCGTTTGCGGCAAGCTTATCAATATTAGGCGTATGAATTTTTGTTGCGCCATAACAACTTAAATCTCCATAACCAAGATCATCTGCGTTAATAATAATGACATTTGGTTTTTGCTGTGCTAATGATTGAAAAGAGAACAACAAAAGGCTTATTAATAAGTATAACAACAAACTATGCCGGTTCATACTAGTTTCTTTATTCTTAAGGTAAATGAGCAAAATCGATATCAGGTTTATTATTTAAAGCATTGCGTTTAAAAGATTGGTAAGGCTTTACAAATTCATTAAAGAAACCATCATTTTTTAAAAAGAATTTATCGTCGTCAGTACCACCCGCATAATCTTTACGATAACCGGCTTTTGCCGTTGCATCAACTGTAAATGCAGCTTCTGTTAATTCATGCCATTCATTTTTGCTGTTGGCAATCCATTGGTTCTTGTAAAAACCCATTCTTGTTTGGTCGCCTCTTTCAGGAATAAAGTTTTCAAGAAAGGAGTATAGATGCGTAAGGTATGTTGTTGTTTGCGGCCGTTTAAAACTTGCAATTAAATACCATTTGCCTGCGGCCACATCTTTAAAGTAAGCAGTGTATGTTGTTGAATGATGAAGGCTGTCAGGTTCAGCTTGCAACAGGAAACTGTACGTATTGCCGGCTTTCCAGTTAAAGCGCATATAGCTTTGTCCGCCTGAACCTTCGTTACCAAAGTTATTTGTAATAACATTATCGCCTTTCCTCAACAAAGAAATTTTTAAACTATCGGGAATTGATTTGGGATCATCTGTTTCAAACGGGCTCCAAACAGAAAATAATATCCTTCGTTCGGTTTCAATGTTCACCTGCATTCCAAAATAGCCTTCACCAAAGCCATCAGCCATAAAATATGAACCTGTTTTATCTTCACCTGAAGGAATCATCAGCTCGTTATAAAACCAGCGCACATCGGTTTTTAAATTACCTAGAATTTCATATCGCAAATGCACTGATGGGCCTCTTCTCCCAAAATGAAATGAACTTCCGCTCTTCACATAAGCAATTCCGGTATCTTTTTTTGCATATTGGATAATAAGGTCTGAAACATTGGCAAATACTTTACCTGTTTTACTAATACCCTTCAACTCTAACTTCACATAACCTGATCTTGTAACATGGATCTTTCCTAAATTAACAATGCCAAATGTTGCCTGTTCAATTCTTTTTTTAAGAGTAGTATTGCCCGAATTAATACTTATTTCACTGCTACCGTTTGGGGTTTGCAGCCGCAATGAAATATCAAATGTTTGTGGTACATCGATACTGAAATAAATACTTGTATTGGTTGACGCATTTGACCAGTTAATCAACCCTTCATCAGTTATCTCAGCAGGTGGAGTTGCGTAAGCATTACCACCTAATGGTATGGTATCAATATAAATCGTGTCTATTGCACGTTGTGCATTACCACAAATGCACATTGACAAAGCGAACAAAATATATCCGCACTTTGGTTTAATCTAAAGGCCAGCTTAAAGAATTAAGCCGGCTTACTTTTTAAACTGCTTATGTATGATAAAAAGCTTAGAACTTTTTTTAGCCGGTAATAAATTATTCTGAATATAAAGTTGCTGATTAATTCATTAATTGTGTAAAGCAACCGTTTGCGCTTCTTTATGAGGAGCCTTTAAAAGGAGTATTATACTGGTATTTTGATAAAGTGGCCAATCACATACATAAACGAAAACAGTTAGCTAACCTAATTGCGATATTGCAAAATTGCCAGCTCGATTTGCGCAAAAAAACATGCTGTTTAAAAATACCTTTTGTAAAAGCTGATTGCGTATTAAATGAGAAGGAATATTCTTAAAAGAAAAGTGCCCGGGACTGGATTCGAACCAGCACACCTCGCGGCGCCGCCACCTGAAGACGGTGCGTCTACCAATTTCGCCACCCGGGCAATTAACGTTTATAAGTTCACATTTTCCAAAGTTTACAAGGTTTTATCGAATGAATATTAACCTGTGAACAAGTGAATTTTTAAACACTTAAACATCAAGAGCGCAAATATAATTGCATTTATATAACCATCAAACTACAACCGCGAATATCGCTGCCATCGAGCCTGCCTGCTACAGAAAAACTTCCGTCTTCGAATACTTCACCAACATCATCAGTAGCGATAAAGCTGCAACTGTTGACATTCGCGAGGTCAATTATATTCAAGGCGCCCTTGCCTTTTGTTTTAACCAGTAAAGGGTCATCTTCATCGCGTATAAACACTTTCATCCAGGGCGGGCAATAAAAAATTCCATTCGCTTTTGCATAAGCTTGGGAAAGTAATTCGCTCATGCCATATTCTGAATGTACCTGGTTTATTTTAAACTGTTTTTTTAAAATATCATGCACTTCGTTACGGGTTAATTCTTTTCTGCGTCCTTTCATACCGCCGGTTTCCATAATAATTGTTGAACGAAGGTGCATTGGAAATTGTTCTGCAAAATCAAGCAGTGCGTAAGTAACACCAATTAATAAAGTTTTTTGACTGTTCTGTTCCAGGTGCTGTAAAACACGATATAGCTTTTCAAATTCATCTAAATAAAAACCGCTTTGCGAGTGCCCTGCAAGCTTTATTAATTCATCAACCATTTTTACAAGCGATGAATTTTTTTGTTGCAGGTATGATGGCAACAAACCTATAATACACCAGTTCTTAATATCTCCGTAAAACAGCTCGAAACCTTTTATAAAACTTTGTACGTAAACATTTATATCTTTTATGTAATGCCTGCTTTTATTTACCTGTGTTGTGCCGCTGCTTTCAAATATAAGTTCATAAGCATTTCCGCCGCTCAACACTTTACTGGTTTTAAAAAAAGAGATAGGCAAAAAAGGAATCTTTGATGATGATGTTACAGAAGCGTTATCAATATGCAGGCAATTACACCATTCGTTGTAAACAATATTTTGTTCATATTGATAAGCGAATAACTCTTTAGATATCGCTTCAAAGTTGGTACTATCCTGAAAAATTTTGTTAACAAATGAAAAACCCACAATGAAGAGTTGTTTATGTATGTTTAAATGTTATTTGCTTTTGTATAAATTTGATACCAATTACAAAGAAATGAAGATTAAATTATTAGCCGCTATTTTACTTGTGCTTGGATGTGTAACCTGTTCAAAAGATACTTACAATACAAAACCAACATTAAAATTTGAAAGTGTGAACGCAACTGTATTTCCACAGCCTTCCGTTGTTGAATTCAAGTTGCAGTGTACAGATAAAGAAGGTGATGTTGTGGATACAATTTGGGTACAAAGAATATCAAAAGTATCAAGATGTGCTTCTTTGTCGCATATAGATAGTTTTCTTATTCCTGATTTTGATCCTCCAAAAAATGTAAAAGCTGATTTTGTTTTCACCTACAATTATGGTGTTATAATACCGCCTAATCTTGCAGCGTGTTCACTTGCCGATGATACAAGCTATTTCCGTTTCTGGATGAGCGATAAAGCCAACCATGTAAGTGATACTGTTCAAAGCCCCGACCTGGTTTTTTTGAAGCAATAATATTTGTAAATACAGGGATATCAGCTTGTAAATTTTTTAGTATCGTATTGCATAAATTTTATGCCCCTTACAGCAATTTAAACTGAAATAAAGGCTATTAGTATCTTAATTCTGATAGAGATTATTCAAAAAAGGGCATGCCTGGTGTGGCATATTTCTTCATGCCTTCTTCGTTTATTTCTACACCAATACCTGGCTTTTCAGAAAGAGTAATAAAGCTGTCTTTCACCCATTCTCCATCATATTTAATTATTTCCTTAAACATCGGGTCTGTATGAAAATAAGATTGCCATTCCAGGATTAGAAAATTGGGCACAGAAGCACATACATGGCAGGAAGCCATTGCTCCCAAAAACGATGCTACCATATGAGGGGCAAACGGCGTGTAGTATAAATTAGCAAGATTGGCAATGCGTTGACCTTCGCCGAGGCCTCCACATTTTTGAAGATCAGGCATTATAATATCTACAGCACCAAGTTCCAGCAGCTTCCTGAAGCCATAAGCTAAATAATGGTTTTCGCCGGCAGCTATTGGTGTGCTGGTTGATTCGGTTATAAGTTTATAGGCTTCTACATTTTCTGCCGGTATCGGTTCTTCCAGCCACAATAAATTTAATGGCTCCAGCCTCTTGGCAACTGCCTGTGCTGTAACGGCATCGTAGCGGCCATGCATGTCAACCAGGATGTCTGTTTTTGGGCCTACCGCTTCACGGGCAGCTGCGATCTGGTCGTACATTCTTTGCAATTCTCCCGGACTTGCCGTCCAGTTATAGGCATCATATTTATTGGGATCATTGGCCTGGTCGAGGTCAAACTTCATTGCGTTAAAACCCATGCTTTTGGCTTTTTTGGCAACCTCGGCAAAATCAGACGGCTGTGGCAGGTTGCGTTGGTATAACGCAGTGTCACAATACACTCTTATTTTATCACGAAATTTTCCACCCAGCAACTGGTACACGGGCAGATTTAATGCCTTTCCTGCAATATCCCATAGAGCCGCTTCTATGGCTGAGAGTACTGCCACATACATACCGGATTGCGCACCCTGAAAGAACCCCTGGCGACGAATGTCTTCAAAAAGCCGATGTACGTTTAACGGATTTTTGCCTTTCAGCCGGGCACCGAAATTCTTCACTAAATAATAGGTGCCGGGTATGGCATCTACGCCTTCGCCACAGCCCCAGATATCCTGGTTGGTATAAATTTTTACGAACAGGCTGCCGCGTATGTAACCGCATTTTATATCGGTTATCTGCAGGTTGGAAGGCGGAGAATATTTCGGCACTTTACCTATCGCCTCTTCGTAGCCTTTCCCAAAACCTGCCAAAGGCGCAAATGGTGTAACGGCAGCGGCAATTGCTGCTTTCGAGAGAAAAGACCTTCTTGTGTTATTCATACTTTACTGTTTAAATAGTTTGTTTAGTTCCTAAAATTTTTAAGTGACGGCAGGGACTTTTATGAGGTAAGGTTAATAGTTAATTTTATCAAACTTTCTCCTTCGCGTCCGGGCGCTGGAGGTTTTTTTACCACGTTCTATCCTTCAGATACTCCTGTATTTGCTGTTTGCCAACAGGCAGTTCGTTGATGTGGTCGTTAAGCCACTTGGAGAAATCTTTTTCAATATCATCGCTCCATCTTGCATCTATCTGGCCGGCAGTGTACTTGCCTTCACGTAAACGTTGGTGGCCAAACATATCACGCAGCCGCACAATCTCTGAAGTGGTCACCACTTTTTCTGCCAGGTGTGGCGGGATAAATATCACCACGCCCAATTTGCCCAGAACAACATCGCCTGGCATAACTGTTACAGTGCGTATGCGGGTGGGCTGGTTAATGCCAACGATCATTGTATTAAGATCGCCGGGCGGATTGTGATAGGAAGGGTCGTAGCTGGTGTAATAAGAAGTAAAACCGCCGATCTCTTTCAAACCTTCCACATCGCGCAAAGCGCCATCGTACACAATACCATTCCCCGATTTCGCATAGATAGCATTACCTACGTTGTCGCCAATAGTCGGGCCATTACGATGTGCGCCAAATTGATCTGCAACATATACATCGCCTTTTACCAGCAGGTCAACTGCCCAGGTGTTCTGGCCACGTTTGCCTTCTTTCTTACCTGCAGAATCAATGGCTTTCCAAACGTCGGGCCTTGCCGGCATAAAGGTTGCCGTTACTGCCCTGCCCACTAAAACACTATCAGGATTTATAACTTCCCAACCTTCAGCCACCTGATATCCGTAACCTGCATTTTTCATTACCGCCCAGGCTTCTTCCACGCTTACCGATTTCATCCGGCGAAGAATATCATCGGGCACTTTAGGTCGGCCATCAGCAAAACGTTCACCGGTCCATAAAGGCGTTAAGGCTATCAGTTGCTCTTTGCTTATTTGTACCTGCTGCGCTTGCACAGGCACAAAAAATGCGAATAATACAAAGGCAAATAACAAGATTTTGAATGTTGACATGTAGCTTTAATTTATTGTGAGGATAAATGCGTAATTGATTTTTTCGAATCATTGGATGTAGCCGTCCCAGCTTCATCAGGCGGGTGATTATGCCACCAGCTTGCAAGCGTAGAGCCGGAGACATTCATTACCGGTCCGAAGATGGCTGGCGCTAAACCCGCTGTTGCCAGCTTGCCCATGGCCAATGCAAGCCCGGAGGCAAGACCTGCATTCTGCATGCCTACTTCCAATGCAATGGTTCTGCAATCGCGCTCATGAAATTTTAATATGCGTGCAGACCAATAGCCTAAAAAATAACCAGCAAGATTGTGAATGAATGTAGCTATCAGCAGCAATGCACCCACTTTTATTAAATTATCTCGTCCCGCAGCAGTGATAATGGTTAAAATGAACGCAATGCCTGCCATTGAAACCAGTGGCATGGCTTTATCCAGCCACTGAAATTTACCGCGAACGAGGTAATGAAAACATAAACCTGCAATAACGGGAAGGATAACGATCTTGGTGATTTCCCAGACCATATCCCAAAAGTGAATTTCGATAAAACTTCCGCCGAGCAATTGCATGAGCAAGGGCGTTAAAAAAGGAGCGAACATGGTGGAGATAGTGGTTACAGAAACGGATAAAGCAAGATTGCCCTTTGCCAGGTAGCACATTACATTGGAAGCAAGACCGCTCGGACAACAACCTATCAGAATAATACCTGCAGCAATTTCGCTTGGGAAGTTGAAAAGCTTTGCCACTGCAAAACCTACCAGCGGCATAATAATGTAATGGCAGGCTACACCAATAATAATTCCCTTTGGCATCTTTACTACGTTTGCAAAATCTTTCAGGCTTAATTCGGTGCCCATACCAAACATGATGATCTGTAGCAGTGGAATGATTAATCCGGATAATTTAAAGTCTCCAACAGTTCTGAAATGCTGGGGTTGATACATGGCAATACTCACTACCGACATTATCATCACGGTATAAGAAAGCCCTTTTAGAAATTTATTGCCTGTGAACGCGATGGCAAGAAATGCAAAGAAGAAAGCCAGCAAAAAGCCTGCGACGTCATGTTTGCTACTGGCAGTGAAAAAAACAAATAAAAAAAGGCAAAGTAATGCAGTACCGTAGCATAGTTTATAAAAAGAATTTTTTGCAGCAGGCATAAATCTTTAATACAAATTTTTGTGATCTTATTTTTTAGCAAAATTGCTGATGTAATACCAGATCATACTGGCTACAGCAAATTGGATATACAGAAGCGGATGAGCATTGCGGCATTAATAAAGCAACCATTAATATGTATGCTGCAATGGTTATGAAAGCCAAGATAGAGAAAAATTTGAAAGAATGGCGTGTTGGCTGGTAAATAATACAGTTGTTTTTCCATTGCTAATTTTTTGTATCCGCATTGTAATAATTTAAACAAAATACGCTACACCCAAAGCCTTAATATCTCCATATGTATGTTACTTTTCAATTTCAAAGTGAAAACAGGTGTTTTTCATGGAATATAATTTTCTGTATATGTTGAAATCTGCTTATAGCGTAAGTTATATGCACTAAAAAAAATCCCGGCATTGAATAAACACCGGGATCTTTGAAACATCAACATTTTACTCACAGCCTCAACAAAAACCCAAAAACACCATCTTCCTCATCTTCAGGCCCTGCAGTAAAATACAACTGGCGGGGGTTCGTATTGGCAACAGTGTTATCAATAGCCCATAAGCCTTCAATGGCCACAGGTCCATTAGTGCCCATTAACTGGCCTTTGAAATTTCCATTCCAATCAAAAACATTAATGTGGCCATCTCCAAAGTTGCCTACAAGAATACCGCTCATTCCAATCAGTTCTGTTGATGCCTGCGTAATGCCCCAAGGAGCATTTAAGGTTGCCTGGGTAGCAAACCGTTTATCAAGCGAACCGTTTGGCCAGAACACGTCTACAAAACCTAAACCCGCACCTGTTGAATCTTCGCCATCTTCTGAAACATAGGCATAGGTTACGTAAAGCATGTTATTAATGGCTTTTATATTAAAGGGAGCATAACCGGAAGGAATATTAGGATCGGTAAACGGCTTGCCCCAAACCATCTTATAATCTTTATCAAATACGTCAACCCTATGTTGCGTAAAATTGGCAACATATAAAAAATTAGTGCCGCCATCATTTGCCATATCAAGCCCTGTATATTTAGCGCCTCCGGCAGACTGATCTGCAACAAGCACTGCGGTTGAACCTCCGTTCCAGCCTGAAATTGTTCCGTCTTCGCTTGCAAAAATAAATTTTGCAGGATTTCCTGTACCGGCAATTACAAAGTCTGTTGTACCGTTAAATATCTGTCCCGTTGGATTACCTGGTGTGCCTGAAAGATGAGAAGGTATGGCAACTGCAGGTATTTTTTGTGCCCCGCGATTGCCATATACAAAGCTTACACCGCCATCTGCTGCGGAAATCCAAAATGTTCCGCCAGGACTGGCAGACAGGCCCCATGCATTATGCAATTCGGGATTTATGCGGGCCGCCCCGTAACCACGTTTGTTTGCATTTAAATTAACCCTGGCAAAATGCCCGAAGCTGCTGTAAGCAGCTTGCGCATCTGAATTTTCGGTGGCAGTGGTAGCAACCGCGTCCTGCATTTTTGTACAGCTGGTTCCAAGCAAGATGAAACCAATGAAGAATAATCCGGGGATATAATTATCCCTGTAGCATGTTTTCATATACGTTCGTTTTTTGTGAAGAATATACCCGGAATCACCGGGCGTATAACTAAACCCGCATTTTAAAAAAAGAGTTGCTTAAAATTCTAATCTGTTAATGGAATTAATAATGTGCTTAATCTTAAAAAATTATTTTTGCCTTCTTAAATATTAAAAATGAATAAAGGTCCTGTTTCACAATTTATACAACATCATTACCGTCATTTTAATGCAGCCGCTTTAATGGATGCCGCAAAAGGTTATGAAACACACCTTAATGAAGGTGGTAAAATGATGGTTACACTTGCCGGCGCTATGAGCACTGCCGAACTTGGAATTTCGCTGGCAGAAATGATAAGGCAGGGAAAGGTTGATATTATTAGCTGTACCGGTGCTAATCTGGAAGAAGATGTAATGAACCTCGTAGCGCATAATAGCTATAAACGGGTTCCCAATTACCGCGATCTTACTCCCCACGAAGAATGGAATTTACTTGAAAATCATTATAACCGTGTAACAGATACCTGTATTCCTGAAGAAGAAGCTTTCCGTCGACTCCAAAAGCATTTGGTGAAACAATGGAAAGATGCTGAGGCGCAGGGCGAACGTTATTTTCCACATGAATTTTTATACAAAACTGTTTTAAGCGGCGACCTTGAACAATATTATGAGATTGATAAAAAAGATAGCTGGATTGTTGCCGCCGCCGAAAAGAATCTTCCTATCGCAGTACCGGGCTGGGAAGACAGTACAACCGGAAACATTTTCGCGAGTTATGTAATAAAAAATGAACTTAAAGCAAGTACTGTAAAAAGCGGAATTGAATATATGACCTACCTCGCCGATTGGTATCGTAACAACAGCGGTGGTAAAGGCGTTGGCTTCTTCCAGATTGGTGGTGGCATTGCAGGCGATTTTCCTATTTGTGTTGTGCCAATGATGTACCAGGATCTTGAGTGGCATGATGTACCTTTCTGGAGCTACTTCTGCCAGATAAGCGACAGCACAACATCCTATGGTTCTTATTCAGGCGCTGTGCCTAACGAAAAAATTACCTGGGGTAAGCTTGATATTCATACACCCAAGTTTATTGTTGAAAGTGATGCAACGATTGTTGCACCTTTAATATTTGCATGGTTACTTGGCTGGTAAGCTTTCGGTTTCAGGGAGAGAAATAAAGGGCTGTTTGAAGATATTAAGCACTGTGATTATGAAACCGGAGCTGCACAATGATATGCCGATGACGGTAATGCGACGCAACGATGCCGCCATGAGTTCATTCGCCCGTAACCTATAATTCAAAACAAACCTTTACGGTTTAAAAATGAATACGATGAATATTGAAGAATTATTTTTGGAAGCTGAAGCAGACATTAAAAAAAGCGCTCACGTTGATGCACTGCGCAAATATGAAACTATTTTGTATGATGAGCCAAATCATGCGCCTACGCACAACTCGCTTGGATGGATATATAAAACGCAATTTGATGATTATAAGAAAGCAGAAATGCACTTTCGTGCTGCGATAAAGAGCGATCCGAATTACCCACATCCCTATTTTCATTATGCAGTTTTGTTAACTGATATGGAACGTTATGAAGAATTGAAAAAGCATCTTGATAAATGCCTTGCTGTACCAACTATTGAAAAGTCGTGGGTATATTACCGGTTTGCGATTGCCGAAGAATTAAGAATGAATTTTGATGCTGCTATCGGCTGTTTTGAAAAAGCTATTCTGAATTCTTTAAACGATGAAAAAATTAAGGAATATCATGCAGATATTGAACGCTGTAAAAAGAAAATTGAAATAATCATTAATCATAAAGAATGGCAAAAAGAAAAACCGGAGACAGAAATTTCATGAGTTAAATTTCTGAGTAAATAAGTCGCATAAGCCCTTGCAATTGCCGCAATAACCCTTTAAATATTGCTTATTAAATAAGAAGTTTGTTTTATTATTTAACAACAATAAAAATGTAGCTATGCCTGCAAATAACGGAACAAACATTACCATTGAAACAACTGTAAATGCACCTCTAGAAAAAGCATGGGATTATTTTACAAAGCCTGAACATATTACTAAATGGAATTTTGCATCAGATGAATGGCATTGCCCGGCCGCTGAAAATGATTTGCAACCAGGTGGAAAATTTTCTTATCGCATGGAAGCAAAAGATGCAAGTTTTGGCTTTGACTTTGGTGGCGTTTATGATGTTGTTGAATCAAATAATAAAATTGAATATACAATTGCTGATGGCAGAAAAGTTCGCGTTGATTTTTCTGCGCATGGTAATGCAACACGCATAACAGAAATTTTTGAAGCAGAAGACACTCACGCTATTGAATTGCAAAAGAATGGCTGGCAGGCAATACTCAATAACTATAAAAAATACTCCGAAGAAAATTAATAACAATGAGAGCTGCGGCTGCCATAATGTAATTGGATATTACAGAAATTGAAAAGGGTTTCAATTTAATTAACTGAAACCGTTTACCACATTATATTCTAGCAGGTTTTACCAACCATTTTTGTCTACATTGTCCTATAAATTAGTGTAAAAAGGCACTACTAACTTTCCCGTTTATCTCCTGCACTTTTTTGTGGCGGTTTATTCCTGTTATTGTTATGCTGCGGCGGCCTGTTTTGTTTTTGTTCGGGACGCTGTTGCTTTTGTGGAGGTTTCTGCTGTTGATTTTTTTGATTTGGGTTTTGTGCCTGTTGCGGCGGTTTATTTTTTTGCAATTGCAGTTGTGGCTGTTTTGTCTGTTCTGCTTTACGCTGTTGCTTTTGTTTTTCTTTGTTTCGCTGTGAGGTCTTTTCAAGATTACCGATGGTTAAATGACCTACCACATCTACAAAGCTATGCTCAACTTCTTTAGTCGTGGTAAGTTCAACAGGTTGCAGATCATCTACCTTCACACCTTTTGCGTTAAGTTGTTTAATTTCCTTTACGCGGCGAATGGTTAAGGGGTAATGCTTGGCGCCACCTTGTAAAATATACCACATCAGGTTTTTGAAAATATCTTTCTTAATTAAAATGGCAGTTCCCTTTGCCGTTTCTAGCATGTCGGCATTATCGGGAAAATACTGAAGCGCGTCGAGATAAGTATCCAGTTCATAATTCAAACAGCATTTTAAACGCCCGCACTGGCCGCTTAATTTGGTTTGATTAATAGAAAGGTTTTGGTAACGGGCCGCAGTAGTGGTAACACTTTTAAAATCTGTAAGCCATGTTGAACAGCATAACTCCCTTCCGCAACTGCCTATTCCACCTACTTTTGCGGCACCTTGCCTGATCCCTACTTGACGCATTTCAATTTTTAAACGGAATTCGCCGGCATATTGTTTTATAAGTTCGCGAAAGTCAACCCTGTCATCGGCTGTATAATAAAAAGTGGCTTTTTTACCATCGGCCTGAATTTCCACTTCAATCAGCTTCATATCAAGGTCCAGGTTTTTGGCAATAATGCGGCTTTTCATTAATGCCTCTTTTTCACGGGCCTTATTTTTTTCAAGTAATTCAATGTCTTTTTCATTGCTCAATCGCAGCACTTTCTTCATATCAATGCCAAACTCACTAATATTTTTCTTTTTCAGTTGCAGTCTTACAAGTTCACCGGTAAGACTAATCTCGCCCACGTCAAAGCCATTTACACCCTCTACAGTCACCAGGTCGCCTTTTTCAAAATATTGCAGGCTGGCATTACGGTAATAATCTTTACGGCTACCCTGGTTAAAACTTACTTCAACAATTTTACAGGCGCTCTCAACATCGCTTATTGGCAGGTTCCAAAGCCAGTCATGCACATTCATTCGGTTACAACTGCCTGTATTGCAACTGCCATTACTTTTGCATCCGTTAGGTGTTCCTGTTCCGCAATTACCACATCCCATTCTTATGTTCAATTAAACAAGTCAATAATAAAAAATAAATAAGGAGATTTTTGGGTTACCAGCCTTGGAATGCTGTTGAGCACGGTTGCGTCGCATCACTTCAACTGCAAGAATACTATTCAACTTAGTATTTTATATTCAAAAAACGTTTCCTGAATGTATAACGTTTTTAATGTTGTAAACCTGTTTGCGTTTAGTACCGGGGCTGAGAAAACTTTCTTCAGATCCGGTGTTGCGACGCAAAAGACGATGCCACGACATCCGTTGCCGGTCACCAAAAACTCATCTTCACACATTGCAAATATTAGAAATATTTACAATGCTAAGGCGTTAAAATTAAGGCATTGTTTTTTATAAGATGATATATTTTAATAGTAAGGGCATGAAACAACATTTTTGCATTGGCATTGCGTTCAATGTAATATACGGCATGATTAAGTTCCCACACAATTGCCTCCTGGTGATTTACCGACGCAATTTTATTTAGCCGGGCTGCAAAATCTTTCTCAGAATCTGCAATGGAGATGGCATCGCCCGCAAAGCGAATGCGTACGCTTTGCTGTAGTAAATGAATAAAATATAGCAGGAATTGTTTTTGTTTTTCGCGGCCAAGTTTGCTTGTTTCATCTATCCATTTCAGCTGTGCCTGCGGGCCGTTTTTTAAAATGCTATTAAGCCATTCGCGAAGTAAACTCTGCCAGTCTTCTGATGCATTTTGAAGTAATTGTAAAGCTTCGCGGTAGTTTCCCTGTGCTATTGCCGCTGTTTGCTGGGCCTTGGCGGAGTTAATATTACCCCGTTTTATTAAAGTGCTGGCAATATCGTTTGTATTAAGCGCATTGATCTTTATCAATTGGCAGCGGCTTAAAATAGTTGGTAAGATCAGTTCTTCATTTTCAGCTACCAAAATAAATAAGGTGTTGTTTGGCGGTTCTTCTATTAACTTTAATAATTTATTGCCTTCCTTACCCAGGTACTCAGGCATCCACATCACTAATATTTTATACTCGCTTTCGAAGCTTTTTAAATTAAGCTTGCGAATAATGTCATTGCATTCTTCTGCCGTAATATTGCCCTGTTTATTTTCAGCGCCAATAAATTGTAACCAGTCATATACATTGCCATAAGCATACTGCTGAATAAATTCACGCCATTGTTCTGAGTAATCTGTGCTAACAGGTTTATCACCCGGTTTTTTAGGAATAACCGGGAAGGAAAAATGGATATCAGGGTGAATATAATTATGAGCTTTTGAAAAACCCTGTTGTCTTTGCATAAAAGTATCCGCTTCATCCGGCGTTTTTGGAAAAGTGGGTTTTATTTCGTCCGCTTCACCAAACATGGAAACAGCCTGTTTTTCTTCTTTGAGAGAAATAGAAGGAAGAAGACTAATATATTCTGCAAAAGCAAGCGCAAGCGCCAATGCGCCGCTGCCTTCTTTTCCAAGAAAAATAAGTGCATGGCTAAGCCGGTTTTGTTCAACCATTTCCAATAAATGCAGCTTTGTATTTTGCTGGCCAATTACATCTGCAAACAACATGTGGCGAAGTTAAAAGTTTGGCGCTGAAAGTTTAAAGCTAAAGCGAGCTGGCGCAAAATACCTTACGATTGTCGCTTTGATACATCCAAAAGATTTTGTTTGCAAATATTTTTGTAACGAAGAATATTTTTAAACATAAAAATTTCGTCATGTCATTTCAAGCTTATTTAGATACAATTAAAAAGAAAACAGGCAAAGGCCCGGATGATTTTAAAATTCTTGCAGAAAAGAAAGGCTTTTTGCAAAAAGGTAAACTGAAACCAGACGTAAAAGCCGGTGAAATTGTTGCCTGGCTTAAAAATGATTTTGAACTTGGGCACGGGCATGCTATGGCTTTGTATGCATTGTTTAAAGGAATTAAAAAAGAAGGAGAAGATTAGAATACAGCTCATCTTTTGATGGTTGCCTTTCACATCATATCTTGCAACAAACGATATCACATTGGTTATTTCTGAGTTATATAAACTTTATACGCAACACCCATTTGTAGAAACAGATACAAGAAAACTACAGCAAGGCGATATTTTTTTTGCGCTGAAAGGAGATAATTTCAATGGTAATGCATTTGCTTTGAAGGCACTTGAACTGGGTGCTGCTTATGCAGTGATTGATGAAGATATTGATGTTTCAAACTTACAGGCGGGCCGTCAGCATAATCAATTAATCAGGGTTGATAATGTGCTTGAAACCTTGCAACAACTTGCTAAGTTTCATCGTGAACAATTTACAATTCCCTTTATTGCCATTACAGGCAGCAATGGTAAAACCACAACAAAAGAATTAGTGCATGTTGTGTTGTCATCAGCCTATAAAACATACACAACAATTGGCAACTTAAATAACCATATTGGCGTACCGCTAACTATTTTAAAAATTAAACCCGATGCAGAGTTTGCGGTAATTGAAATGGGAGCGAATCATCAAAAAGAAATTGAAGGCTATTGCCAAATCGCACAACCATCTCATGGTATTATTTCGAATGTAGGTAAAGCGCATCTTGAAGGCTTTGGCGGTATTGAAGGTGTTAAAAAAGGCAAAGGCGAATTATATGATTTCATTCGCTCCCATAATGGTGTTGCATTTGCTTTTGATGATTATGATTACCTGCATGAAATGAGCGAAGGCATCAAAGAAATCGTTTGGTATGGTACAAAACAAGGAGGTATTTGCGGAAATGTGAAAGCTTCAGAACCGTTTTTGGAAGTGAAAATAAGCAAGGGCGCATCATTTAGTGCAATCAATACAAATCTGGTTGGTGATTATAACCTGCCAAACATTTTATGTGCTGTTGCAGTTGGCAAATATTTTAATGTGCCCGATGAAAAAATAAAAGCTTCAATTGAAGGTTACATTCCTTCAAACAGTCGTTCGCAGTTGATGGAAATTGATACAAACAAAATTATTCTTGATGCCTACAATGCGAATCCCTCCAGTATGAAAGCGGCCATTGAAAACTTTACGAAAATACATGCGGATGATAAAGTGTTAGTGCTTGGTGGTATGATGGAGTTGGGTGAAGAAAGCATTCATGAGCATGAAAATCTTGTAAAGCTTATTCAGCAAAACCGTTTTGAAAATGTTATTTTGGTTGGTGGAGACTTTAAAACAACACATCTAAACTTTATTTATTTTAATACTGCTAATGAAGCATCAGATTATATCAGGACGCAACACTTTAAAAGCGCTTGTTTTTTAATTAAGGGAAGTAGGAGTATGCAGATGGAAAAAGTTTTAACTGCTTTTACGCAGTAAAAAAATTTAGCTTTGCATCAAATTTTGCAGATGGCAGATAGCAAACCATCTTATTTCTTAAGTGTTCTAACCAACCGTTGTCCACGTTGCAGGCGAGGAGATATTTTCAAGTCACAAAATGCATATGCTTTAAAAAATGGCCAATATATGAAGATGCATGAGCATTGCACCGTGTGCGGCCAGGCAACAGATTTAGAAGTAGGGTTTTATTATGGCACCGGATATGTGAGCTACGCTTTAAGTATCGGATTTTCTATAGCAACCTTTTTTGCATGGTGGGTGTTGATTGGCATTTCTATTAATGACAACCGCGTATTTTGGTGGCTGGGTGTCAATACATTTTTGTTGATTGTTCTACAGCCTGTTTTTATGCGTTTTGCACGCTCTCTCTGGCTTAGCTGGTTTGTAAAATATGATCCTGAATGGGAAAAGCACAAAGCCAAAGACCCTGAAAGAATAGTGAAGGAACAAATGGGCAACTGGTAAGCTTATTTTTTAAAGGAGGGATAGCCAGATGAAGTTACCTTATCTAAAAGAAACGCAACCAGCCTGCTTAAATTTACATAGGCATCCATAAAAAAGTTTTAGGCGAAAAAACGGACAATACGTGTAAAAAAAATCATTACGTAATAAATCACTTTTCAACTACAAATTTATTTTCACCGCTTTTTAGGGCATACTCTTTTCCTTTCCAAATAAAATTTCCGGTAACCGTTGAAGGCAAGCTTATATCAACATTACATTTATTACCCGATAAAAGATAAGAGGCTGTTATATTTCCTTGTATATGCGGCATTGTTCCAGATGCATGTGTTAAAGTGCCTAAATGTGGTTCAACTTTTACTTTAGAAAAGCCGGGCGCATCACTATCAATGCCAAGCACAATCCTGTATAATTCAATATTGGGACTGCTTCCCCATGCGTGGCAATCTGATCGTGATGCATTTATATCGTCCATTTCGGCCCAGGTGGTTAACCCCATTGCAAGGTTTTGTTTCCATATGCCAAGCCAGTTTAAATAATCATTCCCGTATCCTGCTTTGGTTAAAGCCACGTATAAATAATACCTGAAATACACAGATGCCGTTGCAAGAGAAGTATCATGTAATAATTTATTACCTAACTGATGCGCTGCGTCATCATTAATTACACCGGTTATAATTGCAAGGGCGTTAGCATGCTGGGAATAATATTTTTTATCTTTTGTATCTGCAAAAAGTTTACGGTTGTCATCCCAATACTTTTGGAATATAGTTTTCTTAAGCTGCATTATCTGTTTTTCATACATCACAGCATATTCATTCATACCAACATTTTTTTCCAAATCATAAGCAGATTGATAAGCCATTAATAATTGTAAGTCAAGTAAAGCAGAATTACCATCTGCACCAAATGGCGCTACACCAGCATCCCATCCGGGTGCATCAACCCAATCTGTAAATTCCCAATAAGGCGCATTGTGTACACTTCCATCGTTCTGTTGAAGTTTATTAAAGAATGCCAGTACCTGTCTTGATATTCTTAAATTATCTTTTATAAAATTGCTGTCGTCACGGTACATATAATAATCATGCAACATGCTTATCCATATCAGTGAGAACGTTGGTATTTCCTGGTGAATGTTATGCGGGTAACGGCTTTCTGTTAATCCCTCACCCAATGTTGAATACGCAATTTGTTCAATAGCATTGCGCATAAGCCTGCCATCTCCTGAATTGTATAAGCTTACCAACGCCTGTATGCGTGTATCACCCACATATTGCAGTTGCTCATAATAAGGGCAATCGGTGTAAGTTTCATGAGCATTTAATCTTGCTGTGCGCCAGCCAACTTCCAGAATTTTATTAAGAGATGTGTCGTTGCTTGAAAAAGTTGAATTAAGTTTAAAAGGATATCCCGTATATATTCCATAAAGATCATCAAGTATTAATTCTTCATCTTTTGTCGTAATATCAAGGGCAACATAACGGTATGTTCTAAAACTTAACGCCGTGAATGTTTGATGCATGTTTCCGTTCGATACAATCTCATCTTTTACACCTACGATATGTTTTTCCTCAATTTCGTTGCGATTTCCTTTTTGGTTTTGTTTTCGCCAGTCAATACTATCTGCTTCAGTAACGTATAATGCTTCTGCATACATTAAACTTATATCTGCATTTTTACCGTTGCTGAATTTTAGTACAGGAAAAGCAGTTGTTTCGAATGACTGGTCGAGCAATAAATGTACAGTTGTATGTGAAGGGATCTTTACAGGATGGTTGCCTTGTAAAAAAAATTCATCAGCGCTAACATTTTTTTGCAGGCGTATTGTTTTCAATCGTTGTTGTGTTAATTCCATCATAGGTATTTGCCTTGGAACAAGCATCCAGCTTGAGTTCCAGTTATTGATCTGCTTGGGGCTGCCGTTGAATAGTTCATGGGCATTTATCCAATTCGCATCATCAAAATCTAATGATGTCCATGCATTGGTATATCGATTCATATCAACTCTTTCTGTTGCGCCTGCTGCATAATATGTGTATGTTAATTGAGGTTGTAACGCGCTATAAGCTGAATCTTTAATGCACTTCCAGGTTTTATTTGTATTTACAATTTCTTCTGTTTTTGTATCGCCCTGAAGAATAAATCCTGTTCTTAAAGAAACCTGCCAAACGGGTTTGCCTTCGCCGAAATTCCATGCAACCGCAGCAATTATGTTATTGCCTTTTTTAAGGTAAGGTCCAATATCAATTGTTTCAAAATACCAGTGGTATAAATCTCCTTTTGCGGGGCCAAAACAAACTATTGAATCATTTACATATAATTTATAGCGGTTATCTGCCGATACATGAATAATAAATTGCGCCGGCTGTTCATTCACTGCAAAGCTTTTTCTAAAATGGTACACGCCATAATCACCTGGTTTTGTACCGGGGGCATCAATCCATTTTGCGCTCCAGCTTTTTGTAAGAATATCGGCATTTATATTTTGGGCTTGCAAAATTTGATAAGCATAAACAATTGCAAGCAATAACATTATTTTCTTCATGTAGCAAGTTTAATTGAAGATAAATAAATATTGAAATTGCGGTGTACTGTGTATGCGTGTGTTTTAATAAATTGAAGCGGTTATTATATTCACAGCATTTCTTTAATTTGCCGTGCTTTATATGAAATTGTTCTCACCTACAATATCTAAACTGGTACGATTACGTTATAGCCGTATTGAAGATTGGATGAATAATCCTGTTACTGCGCAGCGGGAGGTTTTGCAGGATCTTGTTACACATGCGCAGCACACAGAATTTGGCAGAAGATATAATTTAAAAAACCTGTTTACAGTAAAAGCTTTTAAAGAAGCTATTCCCATTCATGAATATGATGATTTGAAACCATGGATCAAAAACCTGATGAAAGGCGAACAAAATCAACTCTGGGATTCGCCGGTTAACTGGTTTGCTAAAAGCAGCGGCACTACGAGTGATAAAAGTAAGTTCATCCCTGTTACAGAAGAAAGTCTTGAGGATTGTCATTACCAGGCTGGTAAAGATGTGCTTACATTATATTATCATTTTAATACTGAAAGCAATTTGCTTACGGGCAAAGGTCTTGTAATTGGAGGCAGCCACCAGGTAAGCCAATTAAATGAAGAAATATTTTTTGGCGATCTGAGTGCCGTATTGATGCAAAACATGCCAATGTGGGGCCATTGGATACGCACCCCCGAACTTGCTATTGCATTGTTGGATGAATGGGAAACAAAAATTGAATCGCTTGCGCAATCAACCATTTTAGAAAATGTAACTTCCATATCGGGTGTTCCAACGTGGACGCAGGTTCTTATAAAGCGCATTCTTGAAATTACGGGCAAGCAAAATGCAAAAGAAGTTTGGCCGAACCTTGAGTTATATATGCATGGCGGCGTATCATTTGCACCGTATAGGGAAAATTTTAAAAAGTTATTGGGCGATGGCATTAATTACATGGAAATGTATAATGCAAGCGAAGGTTTTTTTGCAGCACAGGATGACCTTAATGAAGAAGGTATGTTGCTTTTTCTAAACCATGGCATTTTCTATGAATTTATGCCTGTGGAAGAGTATGGTAAAAAGAACCCGCAAACAATCGGCTTAAATAAAGTTGAGCGCGGAAAACAATATGCATTGGTAATTTCTACCAACAGCGGGTTGTGGCGTTACCTGGTTGGTGATACAATACAATTCACATCTTTATATCCATTCCGTATAAAAGTTACAGGAAGGCTAAAACATTTTATCAACGCATTTGGTGAAGAAGTTATAGTTGAAAATACGGATGCCGCAATTGCTGTGGCAAGCGTAAAAACAGGCGCTGTAGTAAATGATTACACTGCCGCGCCCATTTATTTTAGTGAGGAGAGCAACGGTGCGCATGAATGGCTTATAGAGTTTGAAAAAGAACCAGAAAATTTAGAAAATTTTGTATATGAACTTGACTCCTCACTAAAAAGCCTCAACAGCGATTATGAAGCAAAGCGCCATAAGAATATTGCGTTACGTATGCCTGTTGTACATAATCTTAGAAAAGGCATATTTACTTTATGGCTAAAACAAAAAGGCAAACTTGGAGGCCAGCATAAGGTTCCAAGATTAAGTAATACAAGGAATTATATTGATGAAATATTACGGTTGATATAGCTATGACCGTTGGCCGATAAATAGTAACAATAAATTATTTTTGCCGCCACTTAAAAAATTACAAATGTCATTATTACAAAATAAAGTTTGCATAGTAACCGGCGCTGCCCGGGGAATAGGTGCTGCCATTGTAAAAAAATTAGCGGGCAACGGTGCCCATGTTGCATTTACCTATGTAAGCGATTCGAGTGCCGACAGAGCTGCTGTGCTTGAAAAAGAATTAAGTACAGCCGATGTAAAAGTGAAAGCTTATAAAAGTAATGCTTCTGATTTTGCACAATGTGAAACTTTTGTAAACGACATTGTAAAAGAATTTGGAAAAGTAGATGTGTGCGTAAACAATGCGGGCATTTCAAAAGATAATTTATTGCTGCGCTTAACGCCAGATCAATGGAATGATGTAATAAATGTAAATCTTAGCAGCGTTTATAATATGACCAAGCAGGTTATACGCCCTATGCTAAAAGCAAAAGCAGGGAGCATTATTAATATGAGTTCAATAATTGGCATTCGTGGCAATGGCGGCCAGGCAAGTTATGCGGCGTCAAAAGCCGGTATTCTCGGGTTCACAAAATCTGTTGCACTTGAACTTGGAAGCCGCAATATTCGTTGTAATGCTATTGCGCCTGGTTTTATTGAAACGGATATGACGCATTATTTAAAAGAAGGAACCGCCGCAGATAATTTTCTGAAAGATATTCCGCTTGGCAGGTTTGGGAAGGCTGATGAAGTTGCCGACCTCGCTTTATTTCTTGCAAGCGACATGAGCACCTATATAACAGGGGAAGTTATAAGCATTTGCGGAGGCCTGAGTATTTAACGCCGATTGCCTTTTTATTGTTAAGTTTTTCTAACACACTTGTTTATTAGTACATTGTTCTCTTTTTTTGCATAACAGATGAAGGTTAAAAAAATAATAGCACTTACTTGTTTGGCTGTACTTTGTACACAGGTAATACCGCTTAGGCAAATCGGCGCTATGCTTTTTAATAACCAGATCACAGAAGAAATTGCCCATAATTCAGAATGCGGCAAAAAGCCACTTGAAGAAAAAGAAGTGCATACCTGGTTTCCGGCCTTAGCTGCTTCACACATTAAAACTTTATCCGGTACAAACAATCATAGTATTTACGCACATTCTCCTCTTGTATACCTGCATATTGCAGAAGTGCCTACGCCACCTCCCAACATTTAGTGTAAACATATAACGATTGTTGCCTGCATAGTTCATTTATCAGGCTTGTTATTATTACACTAAATCAAAATCATGAAAAATATTTTTAAGAATATTGGTGCTGATTTTTCAGCATCAGTAGTAGTTTTCCTTGTTGCATTACCCCTGTGCTTAGGTATTGCATTAGGTTCAGGTGCACCATTATTCTCAGGTCTTATTGCCGGTATTATAGGTGGCATTGTTATAGGCAGCTTAAGCGGTTCTAATTTAAGTGTGAGTGGTCCCGCTGCAGGCTTGACCGCTATTGTTGCTGCAGGCATTTTAAAGGTTCCAACTTTTGAAGCTTTCCTGCTTTCGGTAATTATTGCCGGCATTACACAACTTATTTTAGGGTTTATTAAAGCCGGTGTTTTCGGCGACTACATTCCTACCAATGTGATTAAGGGAATGCTTTCTGCAATAGGCATTATTCTTATCTTAAAACAAATTCCGCATTTAATTGGCTATGATGCAGATTTTGAAGGAGATTACGCTTTTGCTCAGCAGGATGCAGAAAACACTTTCAGCGGCATATACCATGCGCTTTCAAAGATCACACCGCTAGCGATAATAATTGGTGCTATTGCGTTGGGCATACAGATTTTTTGGGATAAAGTATTGGTTAAAAAAGGCAAAATATTCAAACTAATTCCCGCACCGCTTATTGTAGTTATTGCAGGTGTAACAATGAATATGTTTTTAACAAATGGAAGCACATTGCAGTTGCGGGATAATCAGTTGGTAAATCTCCCTATGGCTTCCGGGGTTAATGAATTCTTTTCATTTTTCATGCTACCCGATTTTACTTATTTGAATATGCCTGAAGTATGGATAACCGGTGTTACCATAGCAATTGTTGCAAGCCTTGAAACGTTATTAAATATTGAGGCTTCTGATGAACTTGACCCTTATAAACGCGTTACACCAAAAGATCGTGAATTAAAAGCACAGGGTGTGGGTAACCTGGTAAGCGGCTTAATTGGCGGCTTACCTGTAACTTCAGTAGTGGTTAGAACTTCTGCTAACGTAAATGCTGGCGCCAAAACAAAAGCGTCTGCTATTATGCATGGTATTTTGCTTTTGCTGGCCGTTGCTTTAATTCCTTTTTTAATCAATCTTATTCCTTTATCAGCGCTAGCTGCTGTTTTAATTTATACAGGTTATAAACTGGCAAAACCTTCTTTGTTTAAAGAAATGTACACGCGTGGCTTTGATCAATTCGTACCGTTTGTAGTAACTATTGTTGCTATAATTTTTACAGACCTGCTGATCGGAATTGTGATTGGTATTGGTGTTGGCTTATTCTTTGTTTTACGCAGTAATTTTAAGACATCTTTTTTTGTTGTACACGACCAAAGCAGATACCTGTTTCGTTTAAGAAAAGATGTATCTTTCCTTAACAAACCCCTGCTTAAAAACAAACTGGAAAGAGTACCGGAAAATTCATCTGTTTTAATTGATATTTCAAGAGCTGATTTTATTGATAAAGATGTAATAGAAGTGATAAACGATTTTTTGCAGCACGCACATCTTAAGAATATCAGAACTGAAATAAAGAAAAGCCCGGGCAAGATGAATCATGGTAAGATTAACGAACCAATTAAAAAATCAATTAAAATAATAACACATGAAACCGTTCGAGAAGTTATTGCTGGAAAATAAAGCCTGGGCACAGGAAATGGTAGAGGATGATCCCGATTATTTTAACAGGCTCGCCAAGCTTCAAACACCTGATTTTTTATGGATTGGTTGTAGCGACAGCCGTGTGCCGGCAAATGAAATAACCGGTACACAACCTGGCGAAATTTTCGTGCATCGCAATATTGCCAACCTGGTCATACATACCGATGTAAATCTCTTAAGCGTATTGGATTATGCTGTGAATCATTTAAAAGTGAACCATGTAATTGTTTGCGGGCATTATGGATGCGGCGGTGTTAAGGCTTCAATGACCAATCACGATTTTAATCACCTGTTGAACATGTGGCTTAGAAATATAAAAGATGTTTACAGGCTTTACCAGTCGGAACTGGAAACAATTGCAGATGAAGAAGCCCGGGCAGACAGGCTGGTTGAATTGAATGTAAAAGAACAGGTAATGAAACTGGCAAAAACTTCTATAATTCAACGGGCCTGGCAAAACAGGAACAGCCCCGTATTGCACGGTTGGGTATATGGCTTAAAAGATGGAATTATTAAAAACCTGTTTGATATGAATCCTGGTTCTGAAATGGATAACATTTATAAATACGACGATTTATAAGAAGTTATTTATTGTCGCCCTGTTTTTCCTGCTGCTGGCTATAGGTAGCTTCTGCTTCCCTGGCCTTTGCAAAATCTAGAACAACACCATTTATGCAGTACCGGAGTCCTGTTGGCGCAGGCCCGTCATCAAACACGTGACCAAGATGCGAACCGCATCTGCCACACATGACTTCGGTACGATGCATACCATGAGTGTTATCCTGTTCATATATCACAGAACTTTTTGAAACAGGTTTATAGAAGCTGGGCCATCCGCAACCGCTTTCAAATTTTGTATCGCTTTCAAATAAAGCGTTGCCGCAAACGGCGCAATAATAGGTGCCAATTTCTTTTGAATGTTCATATTCGCTGCTCCATGGCCTTTCCGTTCCTTTTTCTCTCGCTACCCAGTATACTTCGGGTGAAAGCCTTTTTTTCCATTCTTCATTACCTACCACAACCTTACCGGTGTCAGAATGCGAATAATCCGGATTGTTTGAATTGTTCTCCATAGAATTTTGTTTTGAATTGTTATTACATGATATAGTAAATATCAAACCAAAAACCACATATTTTAACACGGCGCTACTATTCATGCAACCGTAAAATACAAAACAATTAATTGTATGGATGACTATTTTGGGTAGAGGCCTTGTTAATTTTCAGTCAGCCGTTATATTTGCGACTAACGCAAGCAAATGTTTAATATCATCTTATTTGGACCGCCCGGCAGCGGAAAAGGTACGCAAAGCCAGAAATTAATAGATAAATACGATTTAAAGCATCTTTCAACCGGCGATTTATTGCGCAGCGAAATTGCTGGGCAAACACCGCTTGGGATAGAAGCGAAGAATTTTATGGACAAAGGCCAGCTTGTGCCTGACGCGGTAGTGATTGGCATGATAAGCACTGCGCTGGAAACCAATCCCAATGTAGCAGGTTTTTTGTTTGACGGCTTTCCACGCACTGCAGCGCAGGCAGAAGCGTTGGACAAATTGCTCCAGCTTAAAAAAACTTCCATAGCTGTAATGCTTGCATTAGATGTTTCTGAAGATGAATTGGTAAAACGGTTACTTAATCGCGGCCAGAGCAGCGGCCGCAGCGATGATACAGATGAAATAATTATTCGGAACCGCATTGAAGAATATGAAAGCAAAACCAAAGCAGTGGCGGATTATTATGCGGAATTCAATAAAGTTGTGCATTTAAAAGGGGAGGGCACTATTAGTGAAATTTTTGATTCTTTGTGCGCCGAGATTGACAAACGAAAATAAATAGTTTGCTAATGTTCTGCAGCATATCCGCAAGTGGATGCTGTTTTTATTTTGTGGTAGGTTACTTGCACATTAATTAAAAAAGGAAGAGAGCAATGCGTGCAAATAACAATAAAGAAGTATTTACCATTGGCCATTCAACACGTACACTAAAGCATTTTATCGATATGCTTCAGTCCTTCAACATAAAATTACTGGTTGATATCCGCAGCTTTCCGGGTTCAAGGCGTGTACCACAATTCAATAAGGAAAGCCTTGAAATTTCATTGCCTGAAAATGAAATTGAGTATGTGCATTTAAAGTTATTGGGTGGAAGAAGGCCTGTGCGTAAAGACTCACAAAATACCGGTTGGAGACATCCTGCATTTCGTGGCTATGCAGATTATATGGAAACAGATGATTTTAAAAAGGGCATACAGCAATTAGAAGATATGGCTGTAAAACAACGTACTGCATACATGTGTTCAGAAGCGGTTTGGTGGCGTTGCCACCGCTCAATGGTATCTGATTACTTAAAACTGAATAGCTGGTTGGTAAATCACATTATGGAAGTGAATAAAGCCACGGAGCATACTTATACAAAACCTGCAAAAATTATAGACGGTAAATTGTTTTACGGTGAGGCAACGTTATTATGAATAATCTGACTTACTGATAAAATATCTTCAACAGAAAAAATTTTATTTCGACTCCGCTCGGACTATAAATTTATCAACCTATGCCCTTTCAGCAGTATTTATTTCTTTCCCAGGCATTTTGTTGTATTAAAAATTAATACACCAATCTCACTTTACAAACCCGTATAATTTTGCGGCGTTATTTTTTTCAATTCTTTTTTTACTGATGCATTTACATCAAGCTCATCAATGAATTTATGAATTGATGTTTTATTTATTGTTGTATTACCGCGGGTTAATGCTTTCAGCGCTTCATACGGATTAGGATATTTTTCTCTTCTTAAAATGGTTTGAATAGCTTCTGCCACAACAGCCCAGTTATTTTCGAGGTCTTCATTTATTTTTTGTTCGTTCAATATTATTTTATCTAACCCTTTTTCAATTGAACGAATTGAAATTAATGTATGGGCCATAGGAACTCCGAGATTCCGTAAAACAGTTGAATCTGTAAGGTCTCTTTGCAGGCGGCTTATCGGCAACTTGGCTGAAAAATGTTCGAACACCGCGTTTGCCATACCTAAATTTCCCTCGGCATTTTCAAAATCGATTGGATTTACTTTATGCGGCATGGCAGATGAACCAACTTCATCTTTTTTTACCTTTTGTTTAAAGTACTCCATACTTATGTACATCCATATATCGCGGCACAGGTCAATTAAAATATTGTTGATGCGCTTAATAGCATCAAAATGTGCAGCGAAATGATCGTAGTGTTCAATCTGGGTTGTGTATTGAAGCCGTTGCATGCCAAGGCTCTCAATAAAATCGTTGCCAAAATTTACCCAGTTTGTTTTCGGAAAAGCAATTTTGTGTGCATTAAAGTTGCCTGTTGCTCCGCCAAATTTTGCCACAAAAGGTATTTGAGATAACAATTGCACCTGGTTGTTTATTCTTTCAACAAAAACCAGAAACTCTTTACCAAGTTTTGTGGGCGAAGCTGGCTGACCGTGCGTATGTGCAAGCATTGCTATGTCTTGCCAGTTTGCTGCAAGTGCGTTTAATTTTTTTTGAAGGTTGATAACAGCAGGCAGATACTCGTTCTCTAAACAATTTTTCCAGCTTAGTGGTATAGCACTATTATTTATATCCTGGGAAGTAAGCCCGAAATGAATCCATTCCTTTTCATCAGCGATACCTGCTTTATCCATTTCCTGCTTTAAAAAATACTCAACCGCTTTTACATCGTGGTTTGTTACAGCTTCAATTTGCTTTACCTGTTCAGCGTCGTTAAGGCTGAAATTTTCTATAATAACATTAAGTTCTTGTTTTGCTTTTCCGGCGAGTTTGAAAAATCCTTTTTCAGCCAAAAAAATAAAATAACACACTTCAATAAGTACCCGATATTTAATTAAAGCATATTCAGAAAAATATTCATCAAGCTGTTCAACCTGTTTGCGATAGCGGCCATCAATCGGAGAAATGGCTGTAAGATTGTTAAGTTCCATATTATAGTCAACAGTTTATAGCCAACACAATTATTTTTACTACCCACTGTTCACAGTGCCTGTTGACTATTATTTTTGCCGCAAAAATAATTTAAACAATTGAAGAAGATTAAAGTTGGCGCAGTAAGTTATCTTAATACAAAACCCTTATTATTTGGAATAGAACGTTCGCATGAACTTATGGAGCAGATTGAACTAATAAAAGATTACCCTTCACAAATAGCAAAAAAACTGGATAATGGTGACATTGATGTTGGCCTTGTTCCGGTTGCCATAATTCCCCGGTTGAAAGAATATCATATAGTTTCTGATTTTTGTATTGGTGCCGAAAGTGACGTAGCTTCTGTTTGTCTTTTTAGTGGTGTTGAATTAAATGCAGTTGAAAAAGTATTGCTCGATTATCAAAGCAAGACCTCTGTGGCCTTGTCTAAGATTCTATTAAAGCAATATTGGAAGAAAAATGTTATTCTTGAAGATGCACAAAAAGATTTTGCCGAACAAATAACCGGTACTACAGCCGGAGTTTTAATTGGCGACAGAGCTTTGAAGCAAAGGCAAAAATCGAAGTTTATATACGATCTTGCCGGTACGTGGAAATTGATGACAGGCCTGCCATTTGTGTTCGCCGCATGGATTGCGAATAAGCCGTTGCCCGAAGATTTTTTACAGTTATTCAATCAGAAAAATGGTGAAGGAATAAGGAATATAGATGCGGTTTTACAAACCGTTTCCTGCAATTTTTATGACATGCGCACTTATTACACGCAAAATATTTCTTATGAACTTTCTGCAGAAAAGTTGAAAGGAATGAATTTGTTTTTAGAATTGTGTAAGCAACTTTAATCAGGTTTTTATTTTTAAGGTAATACCAAATCATGCTTTTGAAAAAATTGTTTATATTTTTTTTATCCCTGGCATTTTTACGTGCAGGTGCTCAAAAAAAAGACATACCTGATAGTTTAAGGCAAATAGTATTAGCGGCACGCTATCATTCAGGCTTTATGTTTGCCCATAGTGTTCATGTTGAAAATGTAAAAGGGGTACATCCATATGGTTTTGAAATTGAATATTCCCATGCCCACACAGATAGTTCAACAAAAATGCAATACAATTCGTATCCGCGAACAGGATTTAGTTTTACTTATGTAAATTATAACCGGGATTTTTTAGGAAAGGGTTATGCGCTATCTTATTTTCTTGAACCCAATTATCGTATAGGAAATAGCTTAAAATTAAGTTTACGCGCCGCCGCCGGACTTGCTTATTTGAACAATCCTTACGACTCTTTAAAAAATCCATATAACCACAGTTATAGTACTTATCTAAATAGTTTTCTCCAATTAAATCTTGGCCTTTCTTATCCTGTAAGCAGGCATTTTGCCGTGTATGGAATGGCTGGTTTTTTTCATTCTTCAAACGGAGGATTTAAAGAGCCTAATGCAGGTGTTAATTATATAAACGCTTCAATAGGCTTGCAATATTATGCGTATTCATCGCGCTTTCCGGTTTATAAGCATGCCAGTGATACTTCATGGCGGCATCAGCCGGTGCATTTTGATGTTGCCATGTTTTATTCCCCGAAAAGCGGCTATAGTAAAGATTCTGCAATAGCAAGAAAATACTTGTTGGGTACTTCTTTTACAGCTATGAAACAGGTTAGTAATATTGATGCTATTACAGCAGGAGCAGAGATCTATTATGATGATGCTTTGCGCAGCACAAAAGAAGTTTTGGTTGGCGATACATCATCAAACATATTTGCGGGGTTATTAATAGGTCATCAGTTTTTATTGAACCGTTTTGTATTTAGTCAGGAAATAGGGTTTTATGTTTTTAAACAAACAGATGTTTATAACGATACCTATCGCAACCTTTATTACACAATGTATCACCGCTGGGGGATAACATACAAAATAAAAAATCATTGGTACGTTGGCATAAATCTGCTGGCGCACAGGCAGGTTGCTGATTTTATTGATGGACGAGTTATCTACAGAATAAGATGATTTGGATAACCACGAAATAAAACCTATTCGTCCTCTTCATCCATTTCGAACAGCAGGTTTGTTACTAAAGCAGTCCAGCCGGTTTGATGGGATGCGCCGAGGCCTTCACCTGTATCGCCGTTGAAAAATTCATAAAAAAGATGATGTTCCTTGAAATGTTCTTTAGCCCAGCATGATTGATGTGACTGGTGGTATTGAAACCCGCCTGTGTCGTTTCGTTCAAATATTTTGAGGATACGCTTAGTAAGCTTGTTAGCAATTTGTTTAAGATTAAGCTTATTGCCCGAACCTGCAGGAAATTCATACGTGTAGGAATCTCCATAGTATTCATAATATTTTCTCAGTGAATGAATGATGAGATAATTCAGCGGCAACCATATAGGGCCACGCCAGTTTGAATTGCCGCCAAACATATCACTGCTGCTTTCTCCAGGTTCATACTGAATAATATAATTGCTGCCGTTATAACCAAAAACATAAGGACTATCCTGGTAGCATTTTGATAGTGAACGAATACCGTAAGACGATAAAAATTCCGCCTCATCCAATAGTCTTTTTAAAAGACTTTCAAGCCGGTCATCAATCATGATAGCGAATAAATAATTACCATCTTTATTTTTTTTATCAATGTTAGATATGATACGCGTTAAATCGGGTCGCGTAAGTTTTATGGTTTCAAGCCTGTTATTAAATTCCCGCAATTTTTTGAATACATCAGCATGAATAATTTCAACCGCAAACAGCGGAATGATGCCGACAAGGGAACGTATTTTAAGTCGCTGGCTTGTTCCATTACCAAATTGTATGGCATCATAGTAAAAGGCATCCTGTTCATCCCAAAGCGAAATATCTTTTTTGCCGATATGGTGCATTGCCCAGCCGATATTTAAAAAGTGCCGAAAAAATTTAGCTGCAGATTCTTCATACGCTTTATTATGTTGCGCCAGCTCCAGCGATATGCGAAGCATATTCAATGCATACATTGCCATCCAGCTTGTGGCATCTGCCTGCTGCAATTTGGTAATTCCGGGCGGCATATAATTCCTGTCGAACACACCAATATTATCCAAACCAAGAAAGCCGCCTTCAAAAATATCGGTGCCATTCGCATCTTTTTGATTTACCCACCAGGTAAAATTCATAAGCAATTTTTGGAAAGCCCGCTCCAGGAAATCCCAGTCGGCGGTACCGGTTTTCTTTTTATCTGTTTCATAAACATACCAAACGGCCCACGCATGTACCGGCGGGTTAACATCGCCGAAATTCCATTCATAAGCAGGAATTTGCCCGTTGGGATGCATGTAATATTCCCTCAGTATAAGCTGTAGCTGGTGTTTGGCAAAAACAGCGTCAACATGTACAAATGTGGCTGCATGAAAAGCAAGATCCCAGGCGGCAAACCAGGGATATTCCCATTTATCGGGCATTGATATAATGTTGCGGCAGGTAAGATGCTGCCAGTCGTAATTACGTTTGTAGTTGCGGTGAGGTGGGTTATCACCAGGCTCGCCGAACAACCATTTAAACACATCAAGATAATAGAATTGCTTGGTCCACATTAACCCTGCTGTAGCGCTACGCAATAATTTTTTATGGGTTGAGGTAATGTTAACAGGTTCCAGTTGTTGGTAATATTCATCAGTTTCTGCTTTGCGTTTAGCGATTATCTCATCAAACCCGGCAAAAGGCGTTTCGTTTGTGGTTTTACTTAACCTTATTTTGAAACTTACCGAGCCACCGGGTTTAATTTTTTCTTTTAGCCATACAGCGCCAATTGTGCCGTGTTTTTCAGGGTTGACAGTTGATGCATTACTCACCACGTAATTATTAATTCCATCTTTTACAAATGGAAAATCGTTTGCGCGGTTGTACATGCGTTGGTTATTGGTTTCGTTATCGCAAAACAATTGTTCGCCATACTCATGGTAAAAATAAAAATCGCCATTACGTGAAGATGTAATTTGAATGCAATTGTCTGCGATTGAAAACATTTCCGGCTTGCTAAAGCGGGGGTTGTGTCTCCAGAAATTGCGAAACCAAACGTGAGGCAAAACATGAATAACAGCAGCTTCAAACCCCCGGTTGTGAACGGTAACTTTCATAAGTATATCGTTCATATCTGCTTTGGCATATTCAATAAAGCAATCGAAGTAGCGATTATTATTAAATATGCCGGTATCAGTTAATTCAAATTCAGGGCTGAGACGGCTGCGCCGGTTTTGCTGAATAAGTTCATTATAGGGAAAAGCTACATGGGGGTACTTATATAAAAATTTGCAATATGAGTGGGTGGGTGAAGAATCGAGGTGAAAATAGAGTTCTTTTACGTCTTCACCATGGTTGCCTTCGTTATTGGTTAAACCAAAAAGCCTTGATTTTAAAATAGCATCTTTTTCATTCCAGAATACCGGGGCTAGGCATAAAACCTGCTCTGTATCGCAAAAACCGGCAATGGCATCTTCGCCCCAGCGATACGCATAACTCCTTGCCAGATCATGACTTAAATAATTCCAGGCATCGCCACCTTTACTAAAATCTTCGCGTACAGTACCCCATTGCCTTTCGGAAATATAGGGGCCCCATTTCTTCCAGTTTTTGTTATTAGGGGAATTTAATAGGCGGCTATATTCGATGCAATTCATTCAATTGTAAAATTTTTTTACTATTTTGTTTTCTGAAGGAGCAATGTAATCTTTTGGATAATAAAAATGAAAAATTACAATTTACATTTTTGCTACATGAAATAAAATAGAAAAATAGAGGCTACAATACGAGGAATTTCCAGTTAACTTAAATTAAACAGTTATTAATAACTATTGCGACCATTCTGTTGGTTCTCTATCCCAGCGATGTTGTTTTAGATTTTTCAACAAATTGCCGGGTAAGTGTTTGCCATCGCTTGTTTCCATGTTGGCGATCACATTTTTTATTTTACGCATACCGGGAATAGTTGTTGAAACATCGGGATTGCTTAATATAAAACGTAAAGCCATTTCAGGCATGGTCATTCCTTCAGGTATTAAAGGTTTTAAGGCTTCGCCATGATCAACACTTGAGTTAAGGTTTTCAGGCACAAAATAAGTTGAGCGCCAGTCTTCTTTAGGAAAAACCGTTTGTTTGGTTAATGTACCGGTTAAAGTGCCTTCATCAAATGGTACGCGGGCAATAACACCTATGTCCAGTTTTTTACAAAGGGGAAATAAGTTGTCTTCCGGCGCCTGGTCGAATATGTTATAAATTACCTGCACAGCATCAATTAATCCGGTTTGCAAAGTTTGCAGGCTGTTGTTGGGTTCCCAGCGGTTTATGCTAATACCCCAGGCTTTTACTTTGCCCTGCTGTGTTAATTTAGTAATGGTTTCTTTCCATTCGTCTTCCCTGGCCCAGTTGTCTTCCCATACATGAAACTGCTGTAAATCGATGGTTTCAACACCGAGGTTTTTTAAGCTTTTGTGAGTATATTCAACTATATAATCTGCAGGAAAAACATCGCTTAATGTAAATGCTCTTTTTGAAGGCCATTTACGGTTTTTAGGAGGAATTTTAGTGGCGGTGTAGAGCGTTTTATTTTGGTTTCTTTTTAGAAGCGCGTTTAATATTTCTTCACTCAAGCCTTCGCCATAAGCCCATGCAGTGTCAAAAAAGTTACAACCCATTTCCACCGCTTTGTCCAGTGCACGGTTAACTTCTTCACTTTCTGAACCAGTCCAACCCGCCATACCCCACATCCCATACCCAATTTCGCTAACCTGCCAACCTGTGCGTCCAAATGTTCTGTATCTCATTTAATTTAATTAAGCCTTAAAGGTAAAAAGCTGGTGTAATGCAAACTAAATTTGTTTTGTTGGATTCGTATCGTTATGCCGTACCCATTTTGAGAGTATGGTGGTATTGTACATTAACTGAAGCACACCTCCCCTGATCTCGTATCGGTTTGTTTTGAAAAGATTATCAACAAAAATATCTTCATTATACCCCGGGCAAGCCATTCTCGTAGAAATTAATTTCTCGTTAAATTGAAGGGCATTTTGCGAAAGCAAAAAAGTGCCACTTATATTATTACAGCCTGTATTACCGAAAAACTTGCCCGTTTTCAAATCAAAGTTCAGGTAAGGAATTTTGCCGGCTGCTGTGTCTGAAGCCATTACAGGCATTAATACCCACCTGCCTTCTAATGTTGCTCCATCTTGTATTTCTATGGCTGCCTCGAAATTATTTACATTGACGCGGGATAATTTATTTAATGTGGACAGCACCAGCGGGAAAATCAATACTGCAAACAAATTTTTCATAGAAATGTATGAATCAATTTTTAAGCCATGCACCATTTTGCTGGCGGCATAAGATAATATTATACCTATTGCATTTATTTATTTTGCGTTATTTTAACCGCAGGTGTAAGGTGAATTTCCTTATTTTGTCCGCGCTGAAAAAATTAACAAAGCGTAAAGCGGGAAGTAACTGATGCAAAGCCAGAATTTCTGCCTGACAGTAAACTCAAAACAATTATGAACCAAATGAAAAAGTTTTTCCTGCTATTTCTTTTTATAGCTGCTTCTGTTATTACCAAAGCACAGGTTGATACTTCAATAAATGTTATGCCTGAACCTGCAACAAAAAAGAAAGATTGGGCGAAGCTCGACCTGAGCACAAGAGCAAACGACCATTTTTTAATTCAATACGGTTATGATGCCTGGCCTGACGTACCAGACAGCATTAATACATCTGGTTTTTCAAGACATTTTAATGCTTACGTTATGCTGGATAAGCCTTTTAAAACAAATCCGCATTTTAGTATAGGCATCGGGTTGGGTGTAGGAACAAGCAATATCTTTTTTTCAGGCACTTACATAAATCTTAAATCCCGTACACAAACGCTTCCGTTTACCAATGTAAGTAATACCGATCATTTTGATAAATACAAACTCTCAACAGGTTTCGTTGAAGTGCCGCTTGAATTACGTTATTCGGGAAACCCGGTACAGCCTGATAAAGGGTTTAAGTTTATTCTTGGCGTTAAAGGCGGCTTTTTATTAAGTGCGCATACAAAGGGTAAGAATTATGTTGATGCCGACGGCCAGTCGATTTATGAAAAATACTATATACAAAAAGAGTCTGACAAACACTTCATTAATACTACCCGTTTTGCTTTAACAAGCCGGGTTGGTTACGGGCATTTTTCGGTTGATGCATCTTACCAGGTTACAAGTTTTCTGAAAACAGGTGCAGGCCCTACAATTCACCCGGTTGCTATTGGGCTTACTTTAAGCGGCCTGTAATTTGCTCACATTTTTAATTCGGTTTAACTTTTCACCTAATAGATAATGCGTTGATTGATATTAAACAACAGGTTAAGGCTGAAGAAAAAGCTATACTCGTTGGTGTAGTGCAGAAGAACCAGGAAGAGCAGGAAGTGCGCGAAAACCTTGGTGAACTGGCATTTCTTGCTGAAACAGCCGGTGCAATTGCAATTAAAACCTTTACTCAAAAATTTCCGCAACCTGACAGCAGAACTTTTATTGGAAAGGGAAAGCTGGAAGAAGTTGCTGCCTATATCAGAAGCCACCCGGCCGATATTATCATTTTTGACGATGAATTAAGTGGTTCGCAAATCACCAATATTGAAAAGGCAACGAACATTAAAACCATCGATCGCAGCGACCTTATTCTTGACATTTTCGCGAGACGGGCAAAAACGGCGCGTGCAAAAGCACAGGTTGAGCTGGCACAATATCAGTATATATTACCACGGCTGCGTGGTATGTGGAAACACCTCGAGCGCCTCGGGGGTGGTATTGGAACAAGAGGCCCTGGCGAAACGGAAATTGAAACAGACCGCCGTATTGTGAGAGATAAAATTTCGTTGTTGCGCAAGCGCTTACAGGAAATAGATAAACAATCGTTTACGCAACGAAAGGAACGTGGTGAATTCATAAGGGTTTCGCTGGTAGGTTATACAAATGTTGGCAAGAGCACCATCATGAATTTATTAAGTAAGAGCGATGTTTTTGCTGAAAATAAGTTGTTTGCTACACTTGATACGACCACCAGAAAAGTGGTTTTTGAGACGACACCCTTTCTTTTAAGCGATACGGTTGGATTTATACGCAAATTGCCTCACCATTTAATTGAAAGCTTTAAAAGTACGCTTGATGAAGTGAGAGAAGCAGATTTGCTGTTACATGTGGTTGATATTTCGCACCCAAAATATGAGGAGCAAATGGCAACTGTGAATAAAACCTTGCAGGAACTTGGGGCTGTAGATAAGCCGGTACTTACCATTTTTAATAAAACAGATGCCTACGAAGAACTCAACCTTGACGAATGGCTCGACAATGATACAAGAAGGGAAATTTTGCATCAGTTTGAAGAAAGATGGCAAAAAGCAACTAATAATAAGGCGGTTTTTATTTCAGCCATTGAAAAAAGAAATATTGATGAGCTGCGGGCATTTGTATTGGAAAATGTGCGGGTATTGTATAAACAGCGTTATCCGTATAAAACAGATTATTTCTTTTAACGCTTAGTTTTAAAAAATGACTTGGTGAAAATATAAAAACTGCTATTTTTGCTGCCCCAAAACAAAACATATTCCTGAATAGCTCAGTTGGTTAGAGCATCTGACTGTTAATCAGAGGGTCGCTGGTTCAAGTCCAGCTTCAGGAGCAAATCCCGCAATTAAAGCGGGATTTTTTATTTATGTACTATATCTACATTTTATAGTCGTTTCTTGCTGATAATTTTATGTAGGATATTTAGATGAGCCGTATGAGAATATATTCCAAACCACTTTGTGCAGCGGTTCATATTAACCCATTAAAACTGCAATATAAATGCAGTGCCTTCATTCATTACACTTTGCACCTGTATATTACCTTTATGCAACATCATTATTTGCTTGCACAAGCTTAAGCCGATACCGCTTCCGCTTTTTTTAGTGCTGAAGAATGGAATAAAAATTTTGTCGAGCACCTCATCTTCAATTCCGCTGCCATTATCAACCACTTTTATTGCTACACGCCCATTCTCTGACTTGCTTGCAGTGAGTATGATCTTCGGTTCCGGGGTTTCTTTTACAGCTTCCATTGCATTCAATAGAAGGTTTATCAGCACCTGTTCAATAAGGTTAATATCAGCTTCAACCTGCAGATCAGGTTCTTTTAAAATTATTTCAAGTACTATATTTTTTTGCTGCAATGTGGGCTGCATCAGGCGGGTTTGTGTTTTAAACAAATCCTTTACATAAAATTTTTGCAGGGTAGGTTCTGTTATCATATTAAGGTTGCGATAGGTTTGCGCAAACTTTAATAAGCCTTCGCTCCTGCGCTTGATGGTTTCCATTCCAAGTGAAAGATCTTCAAGCGTTCCTGTTTCATCATCTACCAATTCAGATGAATTTTGTAACCTGTTTTTTAATGTATCAGCCAATGAAGAAATAGGCGCGATTGAATTCATTATTTCATGCGTCATAACGCGTAACAGTTTTTGCCATGCCTTGCTTTCCGTTTCGTCCAAGGCCTCATTTACGTTTTGAAAGGCTATAAGTTTATATCGCTTGTTATTAGTTTGGAAAGCGGTTGCCGAAATGAGAATTTTCAGTGAGTTGCGGTCAATATGAATATCTGTTACAGCATTTTCGCCGGGCTTTAAATCCACTATCTGCGTACATAAAGCCGGGTAACGTTTATCCATCGATTGAATGGCTTTTAAATACGGAACTTTCAAAAGTTTTTTTAGCGATTCATTCATCCATACCACATTACCTGTTTCTATTTCATAAGAAAGAATGCCTGTATCAACAAGCTCCAGAATTTTTTGCAGGTATTGATATTGTGTTTCTCTCTCAAGGCTTATTACTTTAAAGGCGGAATTGATATCATTAAAACCTTGCCGCAGATCCTGCACCTCTGCAGGTGCATGCTTTACATCGAAATGTCTTGAGAAATCCCTGTACTGAACACCTTCAACAAACTGCTTTACTTCCATTTGCGATTTCTTCAGAAACTCATAAAGATTAACCGAAACGTAAACGGCCACCAATAGTATGATGAAACCAAATAAAAGTTTACCACTTATAAATAAATAAGTTGCTGCCGCTATTATAATTGAAAGTATTGTTATGCGGATAACTAATCTTAATCCCGGGCGATTATATATCATATTTACTCAGCCTCCTGTATAATGCCGTTCTTGTTAAACCTAGTTCTTTTGCTGCTTTGGTTATGTTGCCGTTATGTTTTTCAATAACATGCAGAATGGTATTTTTTTCTATTGTACTTAATTTATTGTCATCATGTTCCGGTGTTTGCGCCATGGCACTTTCTATGGGTGAGAAGAGCAAATCTCTTTCAGTAAGCACATCGCCATCGCTCATAATTATAGCACGTTCCATAGTGTATTGAAGCTCACGCACATTACCGGGAAATGGATATTTCATTAACTTATCCAATGCTGATCGTTCGAGCTCAATTGCCGTTTTTCTATACTTGGCTGCATATTGTTTGGCAAAATGTTTTGCCAGTAAAATAATATCCTCTTTGCGCAGGCGTAATGGGGGCAATGTTATTTCCACCGTATTAATACGGTAAATAAGGTCTTTTCTAAAACGGTTTTCATTTGCCAGTTCCTGCAGAGGTACGTTGGTTGCGCACACCAAGCGAATATCTACAGGTATTGGTTGGTTGGTTCCCAAACGAATAACCTGCCTGTTTTGTAAAACGCTTAAAAGTTTTGCCTGCTGTTGTAAAGTGATGTTGCCAATTTCATCTAAAAATAAGGTGCCGCCATTAGCTGCTTCAATGCGGCCAATACGGTCTTCACGGGCATCGGTAAACGCGCCTTTTTTATGGCCGAATAACTCGCTTTCAAATAAAGTTTCGGTAAGTGCGCCAACATCAACTTTTATGAACGGCTGTTTTGCTCTTAACGATTTTTGATGAATAGCTTTTGCAGTAAGGTCCTTACCGGTTCCGTTTTCGCCTAGAATTAAAATATTGGCATCTGTAGGCGCTATTTTTTCAATCTTGAAAAAAATATTTTTCATTGCTTCACTTTCAGCAAGCAATTCGGTGCCTATAAGATTTTCTGCCAAGTCTTTATTGGCCGAATCAGTTGGGTTGCGCTTTGTTTTTTTAATAATGTCTGATATGTTTGATATCAGTTTTTCATTATGCCAGGGCTTTAATATAAAATCTGATGCGCCTTCTTTTAGGGAACGAACCGCAAGGTCAATATCACCATAAGCCGTTATCATTATAACTGAAACCTCTTTATTCAGTTCTTTAATTCTTTTAAGCCAGTAAATACCTTCATTGCCTGTGTTGATAGATGATTTAAAATTCATGTCAAGCAATACGAGGTCAAAGCTGTTTTCTCTTAGCAGTGAAGGCAGGTTTTCGGGATTTTTTTCTGTTACAACCTTTTTTACTTCAGTTTTCAATAAAAGTCTTACGGCAATCAAAACATCTGGATCGTCATCAATTACGAGTATGGAAGTGTTTTTTAAACTCATTTCTCCGGTGCATTTAATTAGTTAAGAAGGACTATAAATTTTTCTATGTGCTGGTAACGTTATTAAGTTAAAAAAAGAAATTGCAGAAGCGCTTAAAATTTAAGCAGATTGAATATTTATTGAATTCTCAACCTAATTATGTTACTGATGCCAGCTTTAAAACATTTGGCATACCATAACGCTAAAATATTGGTTTTTAATTACTGGCTGCTTTTTCTGTTTTTTTCCCCTGTATCAAAAGCGAACACTTTTTGTTACACAAGCGAACAACAGCTTTCTCCGGCGTTGCTATAAGCCATTGTTTTTCAACAATCTTTTAAAATGGCACTTTGCTTTCTTTTAAAATGGCACAAAGTTTTTTTATGCAAACGAAAAAAGAAAATTACTGGTTTATGTTCAGAGTGCTTTTGCTGCTGAACGTTGCTTTAATCACAGCCATTGTGCTGATTCACCCAGGTAAAAGCGCACCGGTAAAAAACCAGGAAACATGTACAAGCGCAAAAAAAGCAAATGCTGATGTGCTGAATGCAATCACAATTAGATTAATGTAATAAAAAATAAATTTTAAAGTGGACAGAGTTATACAAAAGAAAAAATGGACAACCAAGAAGATTCTTACAATTGGGGGAATTGCAGCTATTGTTTTATTGATTGCAGGCAGTATTTATTTTACCAGCGGCGGCAGTAAACTGAATGTTGATACAGAGCGCATAACCATTAGCGAAGTCACCAAAGGAAAGTTCCAGGAAAATATACCGGTGAACGGCGTTGTATTACCTGAAACTACTATTTATCTTGATGCGGTTGAAGGCGGCCGGGTAGAAGAAAAATATGTTGAAGATGGCGCTATGATGAAAAAGGGTGACCCGATTCTGCGTTTATCCAATACAGACCTGCTGATGAACATGATGTCCCAGCAAAATACAGTGTACAATACGCTAACCCAAATGCAGATCAACAATAATGCAGCATTACAGAATACGGTAAGCAAACAAACTGCTATGGCAGATGTGGAAAGCCAGTTTAAAGAGGCAGAGCGCATCTACAATTTGGATAAAGACCTATACGCAAAAAAAGCGATTGGTTCACAGGAGTTTAAAAAATCTGAAAACGATTACAATTATTACCTGCAAAAGAAAAGATTGTCTGAAACAATATTACAGCAAGACTCCGTTTCAAGGCAGCAACAGGAAAGACAAGACAAGCAATCTTACAAAGGTTCACAGGAAGCTCTTGCTATTATGCAAAAGAAAGTGGAAGATCTTGTGGTACGTGCCCCGGTTGATGGCCAGTTAACATCGTTGGATGCAGAAGTTGGTCAGAATAAAAACAAAGGTGAACGCCTGGGACAAATAGACGTTGTGGGTGGATATAAAGTACGGGTTGATGTGGATGAACATTACCTTTCAAGAATCTATACAGGCTTACGTGGCACTTTCACTTTTGCAGACAGCGATTATGTGCTCGAAATAAAGAAGGTTTATACACAGGTTGTAAATGCTCGTTTCCAGGTTGACATGGAGTTCGTTGGCAAAGTGCCAAAGGGCATTAGACGTGGCCAAACATTGCAGATATTGCTCGCTTTAAGCGATGAACGTACTGCATTGCTTTTGCCTAAAGGTGGTTTCTACCAGCAAACCGGGGGTAACTGGATATTTAAAGTAAGTGCCGATGGCAGCAAAGCCTACCGTGTGGATATTCAGCTTGGCAACCAGAATACAGATTATTATGAAGTGTTGAATGGTTTGAATGTTGGCGATAAAGTGGTTACGTCAAGCTATGAAAATTACGGAAATGATATGCAGGAATTGGTGTTGAAAGGGAAATAGTCACCAGTTCAAACTAACACATAGAAGTAACCAAAGAAATGCTACTATACGAATTAAAAACCGTCTTTTTTGTTTAGGCATTTCTGTAACAAGTTCACCACATAAGCGTTCATTAAAATAAATTATACAAGCATAAAGCAATAAATTTTTATAATCAATAAGTCTTCCTAAGCTGGTTTAAGGCTGAAAGCTGACTACTTTTAAACAACCAAACAATGATAAAAATTACCGAACTCGAAAAAGTTTATCGCACCGAAGAAGTAGAAACCGTTGCGCTTAACAAATTGTCTTTTGAAGTTAAAGAAGGTGAATTCATTGCCGTGATGGGGCCTTCAGGCTGCGGCAAATCTACACTGCTTAATATTTTAGGAATGCTTGACGACCCGGATGCCGGAAGCTTTGTTTTTAATGGTATTGAAGTAGCACATTTCAACGAACGCAAACGTGCCGATCTTCGTAAGCACAACATTGGCTTCGTATTCCAAAGCTTTAATTTGATTGATGAGCTAACGGTATTTGAAAATGTTGAGCTGCCATTGATCTATACCGGCGTTAAAACAGCCGACAGAAAAAAACGTGTTGAAGCTGTATTGGATAAAGTGCAAATAATGCATCGCCGCAATCACTATCCTCAACAGTTATCAGGTGGTCAGCAACAGCGTGTTGCCGTTGCAAGAGCCGTGGTAAATCATCCCAAATTGATACTTGCAGATGAACCTACCGGTAACCTTGATTCAAATAACGGTAACGATGTGATGCAATTGCTTACTGAATTAAACGAGCAGGGCACAACTATTGTAATGGTTACACACAGCGAGCACGATGCACGTTACAGCCATCGCATTATCCGTATGCTCGACGGTCAAACAGTAACAGAGAATATACTAATATAAAACCTGGCCCAAACCCTTTCCAAGGAAAGGGCTTTAAGAGGCTGCAATTGTAAACAACATTACTTAATCATTTCTAACAAGGTCATTCCTTTTGGGAAGGATCCAGGATGAGCCATCTCCATGTTTCAGAATTATCTTAAAATAGCCTGGCGCAATTTGTGGCGTAGTAAAGGTTTTTCTTTTATTAATATATTGGGCCTTACCATTGGTATAACCTGCACCATTCTTATTTTATTATGGGTGCAGGATGAGTTGAACTATGACAAGAACCAGGTTAATTATAATGATATATATAAAATAGTAGCCAACCGCGATTTCAATAACATGGTCTTTACAGATCATAATATGGTAATGCCTCTGGCACAATCTATTAAGAACGAAATACCGCAGGTAAAATATGCGACGGTTACCACACAGGGGCAGTCACATGTAATTAAGTATGGCAATACAACACTGAAACAGAACAGTTATACGGTAAGTGAAGACTTCTTTAAGATGTTTTCCTTTAAGTTTATTAAAGGCAATGCAGCAACAGCTATACCCGATGCATATTCAATTGTATTAACACAATCTGCAGCTAAAGCCTTGTTTGGAAATGCAGACCCTGTTGGTAAACTTGTAAAGATTGATAACGATTATAATGCAAAGATCTCTGCTGTTGTTGAGGATGTACCTGATAATTCTACATTCCGGTTTGATTATATAGATGCCTTCAACTATACCAACGAGGGTACAAAACGTGCCATGAATGAATGGGTTAATTCTTCATGGAATGTATTTATACAGGCGCAACCGGGCGCCAACATCCAGGCCATTGAAAAAAAGATAAATGACATAAAATACAGCCATAATCCAGAAGACAAAAAGATAAGCACCTACTTTGCTTTTCCTATGCGAAACTGGCATTTGCGCAGCGATTTTAAAGATGGAAAAAATGTGGGCGGCATGATTGAATATGTGCGCATGTTTTCAATTATTCTTTCCAGCACAGTGGGATCCGAAGCTTGGAATTCACGTGACTTGAAGTCGCG
>JADMIO011210284.1_pt1 | contig 93256 bp, 78 predicted proteins | sample 8958161 | NCBI WGS metagenome assembly JADMIO01 (sample SAMN16585339, study PRJNA669376) | soil metagenome | isolation source: Crop rotation soil | place: USA: Cullars Rotation, Alabama | collected 2011
CCCGCCGCTGCGCGTCGACTACGTCTCGAACGCGTCTGACGTGCGCACGGGCGATCGGGTGCTCACGTCGGGCCAGGATGGCATCTACCCGCGGGGGTTCTTGATCGGCACGGTCACGGCCGCGCAACGGCATGGCGGCTCGTGGACGATTGGCGTGCAGCCGTCGGTGGATTTCTCCCACGTCGACGTCGTCCTCGTCGTCGCCAAGTCGGCGCGCACGCCGCCCTCACGCCCGTGAAGATCACCTCCGTTCTGTTGACCGTAGCGGTGACGGTCATCCTGCAACTCGCGCTCGCGCGCTACACGGTCGGCGGGCGCTGGGTGTTCGACGTCGTGCTCGTCGGCGTCGTGTACGCCGCGCTCAACTGGGGGCCGGCCGGCGGCATCGTCGCCGGAACCGTCGGCGGCTTGATTCAGGATGTGCTGTCGGACGACATCGTCGGCACGGGCGGCCTCGTGAAGACGCTCGTCGGCTTCACCGCCGGGTTCATCGGGGAGCAGTTCGTGGTCGCCCGACCCGGCGCCCGCGTGGCGATTCTCGCCGGCGGGTCGCTGATCCATCGCGTCCTGCTCATCGCGCTCCACGCGACGCTCGACCATCACTGGCCGGTGTTTCCCTGGACCGCCATTTTGGGGGAGACCGCGGTCAACTCCATCTTCGGGCTGATTGCGTTCCAGCTCGGAGAGACGATGCCGGCGTTCCGCTCGCGCACCCGCCAGAACCGCCGCGCGGGGCTGCGCCGGCGCGAATGGTGAGACAATGAAGGCGATTCACGGAACCCAATCTCGATGATTACGCCGGGCGCATTCGAAGACCGCCGGACGATGCACACGCGCCTGACCGTCATTCGGACGACGGCGGTCGTGTGCCTCGGGCTGCTCGCCGCCGGTTTTTGGGTGCTCCAGGTGCTGCAGTTTCAGCGCTACTCGGACATGGCCGAGAGCAACCAGTTGCGCACCATCCCGCGGCGCGCTCCCCGCGGCGTGCTGTTCGATCGCAACGGCAAGGTCCTCGTCGAGAACACGTTCTCGTACACGATCGCCATCGTCCGCGAGCAGAGCCCGAACCCCAAGAATCTGAGTGAAGCGGTGCGCCGTCTGGCGGCGGCGACCGGCACTGACGAGGGACGAATCGCGGACGTCGTGCGCCGGCATCGCGGCGACGCGTCGTTCCAGCCGATTCCCGTCATCGAGCACGCCACGTTCGATCAGGTCGCCGCCGTCACCGCGCGCAAGCTCGAGTTGCCCGAGGTCGTCGTGCAGGAAGTGCCGACGCGCAGCTACCCGCAGGGCGGATTTGCCGCGCACCTGTTCGGGTACGTGAGCGAGATTCAAGAGTCGCAACTCGAGCGGCTCGAGTACGCGGGGCTGCAGTCGGGGGCGATCGTCGGCCAGGCCGGGCTCGAGAAGGCCTACAACGCGAACTTGATGGGGAAGGACGGCAAGCGCTACATCGCGGTCAACAGCCGCGGACGCGAGCTCGAGGAGCGCGCGACGGAGGAGCCGACCGATGGCGCGCGGCTGCAGCTGACGATCGACTACGACCTGCAGAATGCGCTCGAAACCGCGTACAAGGCGCGAGGGTTGTCGGGCGCGGCGGTCATTCTCGATCCGCGGTCGGGCGAGATTCTCGCCCTGACGAGTCAGCCCGAATACGATCCGAACGACTTCGCCAACGGGCTGCCGGCCGGGCGCTGGGGCCAGCTCATGACCGATCCCAACAAGCCGCTGCAGAACCGGCTGGTGCAGGGCCGCTATCCACCCGGCTCGACCTTCAAGGTGCTGATGGCGATTGCGGCGCTGAACGAAGGGATCATCACGCCCGACTTCAAGGTCACGTGCACCGGCAGCAAGGAGTTCTACGGCCGGGTCTTTCACTGCGACAAGAACGAAGCGCACGGGACGCTCGATCTGCGTCATGCGCTCGAACGCTCGTGCGACGTGTACTTCTACACGGTCGCGAGCATGATGAAGATCGACACGATCCACAAGTACGCCGAGCTGCTCGGGCTCGTGGGCAAGACCGGCATCGACCTGCCGAACGAGGTCGAGAGTCTCGTGCCGTCGACCGAGTGGAAGATGCGCGTCGCCCACGAGAAGTGGTATCCCGGCGAGACGATTTCGGTCGGCGTCGGACAGGGCCAGGTCTCGGTGACGCCGATTTCGCTGGCCGTGATGGTGAGCACCGTCGCGAATGGCGGCGCAATTGTCACCCCGCACGTCGTCAAAGCGATCGACGTCGGAAACGGCTGGCAGAACATCAGCGTGAGGGCGCCGCGCACGTTGCTGCCGATGTCGCCCGAGTTGATCAATCCGGTCCACGATGGGATGTACCTGGCCGTGAACGGCGGCGGCACGGCGACGGGCGCGCGGATTCCAGGGCGGGATGTCTCGGGGAAGACGGGCACCGCGCAGGTCGTCAGCGAAGAGAAGCGGAAGGCGCTCGCGAGTACGAACGCCAACCTGCGGTCGAACGCGTGGTTCGAGTTCTTCGCCCCGCGTGACGGTGCCGAGATCGCGGGTGCGATCATGGCCGAACACGGCGGATACGGCGCGACGACCGCGGTGCCCATCGCGAAGTTCGTGCTCGATACGTATTTCGCGAAGAAGGAAGGCAAACCGCTGCCGGTGTTCAAGAATCCCGACGCGCCCGCAGCCGCCGCCGCGCCGGCCGCCGCGCCCGAAGGCGCGAAGCCGGTCGGGCCCTCGCCGGCAACCCCGGCTGCGGCCCCTGCGAAGGGAGCGGCCGGCGCGCAAGCCGCCGCGCCGGATCGCCGATGATCGTCGAACGCCGGCTGTCGGCGCACATCGACTGGCCGTTGCTCATCGCGCTCCTGGCGCTGACGTTCATCGGGCTCGCGACGATCTACAGCGTCACCTGGAACGTCGCCCGCAACGCGCCGGGCAGGGAGTTCTGGCAGCAGGTCTACGCGATCCCCGCCAGTCTGCTGGCGCTCGCCATCTGTCTGGTCATCGACTATCGATCGCTCGCGCAGCGCGCGCTCATCCTCTATGCCGTGCTCGTGACGGCGCTGCTGTACGTGAAGTTCTTCGGCCATACGAGCAACGGCGCGCAACGCTGGATCCCGATTGCCGGGTTCACCCTGCAGCCATCCGAGTTCGCACGGGTCACGATGGCGCTCGTGTTGGCCATGTTCTACGGCGAGAGCCGCCGCAGCGCCAAGTCGATGTCCGAGCTCGCCAGCGGCGCCGCGTTCCTCGCCGTGCCCTGCTACCTGATTCTCAAGCAGCCGGATCTCGGCACGGCGGCCACGCTCGTGCCCGTGTATCTAGGCGTCGTCTATCTGGCCGGCCTCCAGGTCCGCTGGCTCGCCGTGGCGGCCATCGCCCTGGTGCTCGTCTCGCCCATCATCTGGAAGTTCGGGCTCCACGACTATCAACGCCAGCGCGTCGTGACCTTTTTCGACCCGGAAAAGGATCCCAAGGGTGCTGGCTATCAGCAGATTCAGGCCAAAGTCACCGTCGGATCCGGCGGCCTATTGGGGAAGGGGTTCAAGGGCAGCACGCAGGGGAGCGGGGGGTTTCTCCCTGTGGCGCACAACGATTTCGTGTTTTCCGTGCTCGCCGAGGAGCACGGGTTCGTGGGCGTGCTCGTGGCGCTCGGTCTTTACATGTTCGTGATCTCCAGAAGCCTCGAGGCCGCCAAGCTCGCCAAGGACCGGGTCGGCGCGTACCTCGTGGCCGGTTTGACCGCAGGATTTTCGTTCCAAGTGTTGTACAACATCACTATGTCGGCGGGTCTGGCCCCGGTGAAGGGGCTGACTTTGCCGTTGATGAGTTACGGCGGCTCGTCGCTCGTGGCGACGTTCGCGGGATTCGGGTTGATCCTCAACGTGAGGATGAGACGGTTTACGAATTGAGCCCAGGGGCGGTGTCCCTGGGCGGTTTTCGGGTGTCCACGTGCTACACCTGCTGACAGACATGCTCGCGGTCATTCTCCTGGCTCTGCTGTGCGCCGTGAAGTCGAACGGCGCGCACGCCGGTGTGGCTGCAAGTCTGCCTGTTGGCGCGACGTGGCGTGCCCGGTGGAGTCGGCAGCATGAACAAGGAGATGATCATCTCCTCGACCAGCCACGAGACTCGCGTGGCGATCCTCGAGGACGATCAAGTCGTCGAGATCTTCATCGAGCGGGAGCAGTCCCGCGGGGTCGTCGGCAACATTTACAAAGGCCGCGTGTCCAAGGTCCTCCCGGGCATGCAGTCGGCGTTTGTTGACCTCGGTCTCGAGCGCGACGCCTTTCTCTACGTTTCAGACGTCATCAGCCCGACCGAGGAAGCCCTCGAAGACGACGAGGGCCTGTCGGACGCCGATCACGGACCGGCCGGAAACGGCGCCGAGGCCGTAGAGCCGGCTGACGCGTCCGGCGACCGGCCGGCGACGCCCGAGGGCGGACAGCGCCCGGATCGCCAGGACCGCCGCGCGCACGGGCACGGCGGCCGCCGCGATCGCGAACGCCAGCCGCCCACGGCGAAGATCGAAGACCTGCTCAAGGAAGGGCAGGAGATCGTCGTCCAGGTCGTCAAGGAGCCGCTCGGCACCAAGGGCGCCCGGATCACCTCTCACCTGAGCCTGCCGGGCCGGTTTCTCGTCTACATGCCGACCGTCGAGCACATCGGCGTGTCGCGCAAGATCGAATCGCGAGACGAACGCCGCCGGCTGCGCGGCATCATCCAGCGCTTTCGCGAGCAGTCGGGCCTCCCTGGCGGCGTGATCATCCGCACGGCCGCCGCCAATCGCGCCGAAGAAGACATCGTCGCCGACCTGACGTACTTCCAGCAGGTGTGGAACGAAGTGCAGCGCCGGCGCGAGTCGGAGCGCACCCCAGCCGTCCTGTTCCGTGAGGAAAGCCTCGTCACCAAGCTGCTGCGGGATCTGCTGACCGAACAGTTCACGTCGATCAGGCTGGACGACGAGCTCGAGTACAAGCGGGTCGTCGCGCTCGTCACCCGCATCATGCCGACGATGATCGGCCGGGTGAAGCTCTACACGAAGGATTACCCGATCTTCGACGAGTACGGCGTGCAGAGCGAGATCGACAAGGCGCTCCGCAGCAAGGTGTGGCTCAAGTCCGGCGGCTACATCGTCATCAATCAGACGGAGGCGCTCGTCGCCATCGACGTCAACACCGGACGGTATGTCGGAAAGAAGAGCGCCGGCCGGCTCGAGGACACGATCGTCAAGACCAACCTCGAGGCCTGCAAGGAGATCGTTCGCCAGGTGCGCTTGCGCGACCTTGGCGGCATCATCGTGCTCGATTTCATCGACATGGAGGAGAAGAAGAACCGGCAGAAGGTCGCCCAGGCCGTCGAGCAGGAATTGCGCAAGGATCGTGCGCCCTCGAAGGCGGTCCAAGTCTCGGATTTCGGGCTGATCATCATCACGCGCAAGCGCGTGAAGAGCAGCCTCGAGCGCACGCTGACCGAGCCGTGTCCCTACTGTTCCGGCTCCGGGACGATCAAGACGAGCACCACGATCTGCTACGACATCCTGACGGAAGTGAAGAAGGTCAGCGCCGATCTCGACGGCTACAGCATCGTTCTGCGCGTAAATCCGGAGATTGCCCGAGCCCTCAAGGACGAAGGGCGACCGTTATTCCGGGAGCTTGAAGCAACTGTAGGCCGGCCGGTCACGATTCGGCCCGACGACCAGCTGCATCACGAGCAGTTCGATCTGATGGCGATCTGAATGTGCCGCTGCCGCGCGGTGATCACCCGATGCGCGACCGCGTTGTTCGCGATCCGCGGAGGCGCGGATCGGCGCTAAAGGTGTGGACGTCGAACTTCGTACTATAATCAGGCCTAGGAGGCACCAATGATTCGGAAAGGTTTCGTTGGGCTAGCCGGCGCGGTCGTCGTCGCGGCTCTTTTCGGCCAGACACTCGCGGCCGCACAGAACACCGCTGCGCCGAAAGCGCCCGCAAAGTCCAGCTCACAGTCCGCCCCGGCGAAGGATCAGACCCCGCCGGCCACCAAGTCCAATCCCGACGCGAAGACGTCGACAGCGCCGAAGACCGCTGCCGATCAGGGCAGCGCCGGCGGCAACCAGAGCGTTCCGGCGACGACGCCGACGCAGCAGCCCGGTCAAGGCGCGGCGGACGAACCGAAGGTCAGCGCGTCGACCATCGGCTCGGTCCACATTCCCAAGAAAGTCATGGCTGACGGCAAGCCCCTTCCGGCCGGCACCTACACCATGCGGCTGACCGATCAGACGGGCGCGCCTGTCAAAGGACAGACGACCTCCGAAGAGCGATGGGTTGAATTCCTTCAGGGCGGACAGGTGAAGGGCCGTGAGATGGCCACCGTGCTCACCAACCCCGAAGTGAAGACGATTGCCAAGCAGGGCGTGCCGTCGTCCGGCGCCGCGAAGGTGCAGACGCTCGTCGGTAACGAATACCTGCGCGTGTGGTTCAACAAGGGCGGCACGAACTACCTGGTCCACCTGCCGAACTCGTAAACCGCAGCAGTACGATTCCTGAGGGGCGGGTCGCGAACACAGCGTTCGCACCCGCCCCTATATTTTTGGGGTCTTCCAGCGCACCGCATCGAATCGCACGATCCGTCCAGCGCGGATCGTGTGGCCTTCCGCGCGCAACAACGCCGCTTTCAATTGGGGATCGCGTCCGAAGCCGCCCACGCGTCCCGCCGACGCGATCACGCGGTGGTAGGGCAGCCCGGGCTCGGCCGCCGTGCGCATGATGTTGCCCACGGCCCGTGCTGCGCCAGGCCGGCCGGCGAGTGACGCGACGTCGCCGTACGTCGCCACGCGTCCAGCGGGGATGCGGCGCAGGATCCGGAGCACGCGCGTCGTGAACGGAGAACGGGTGCGGCTGGCGGGCGACACGCGACCTCAGTGGCGCGTGATGAGTGCCTCGGTGAGCACGCGGCCGTCGGTGCGCGCCGGCGCCACGCCCGCGATTCGTGCAAACGTCGGCGCGATGTCCATCGGGCCGGCCGCGCCCGCGTAGGTGCCGCGCTTGATCCCGGCGCCCATCAAGACGAGCGGCACATGCTGGTCATACGGATGCTGGCTGCCGTGCGTCGCGCCGGTCGCCGCAGAGATCCAGTGCAGGCGCGGCACCAGCATCAGGTCGCCCGCCCGATCTGCGACATAGCTCAAGCGAAGCTGGGCCAGAGTCTTGTCGCGCGTGGGCGCGGCGGCCGCCAACTCGTCTGCCCAGTACGCGGCCTGGACGCCGGGCACGCCCCGAATCGCGCTGGCGATCACGCGCTTGGCCGCCGGATTCGCACGAAGGGCCTCGGCGGCTTTCGGCGTGAGATACACGTGCGGCCACGTGATGTTCGCGACGATCGGGCCCGCGGTAAAGGCGCGTCCTGTCTGCTCGACGGCATCGCGCAGCGCGGCGGCGGGCACGCGACCGGCGTCGAATCCCAACCGCGCGGCTTGCTCCGGAATGAGACCGATGCCGTGGTCCGCGCTCCAGGCGACGACGTAGTGGTCGCGCCCGACCTGTCGATCGAGGTCGTCGAGCAATGTGCCGATCGTCGCGTCCAGGCGCGCGAGGACATCTTGCACCTCGTGGCTGCGCGGGCCGTAGGGATGGCCCACCATGTCGAGTGCCGAGAAGCTCACCGCCAGCATGTCCGTCGCCGCCCCTTGTCCCAGGCTCATGCTGCGTGCGACCGAGGCCGCCATGTCGCCGAGGTACGCGTCGCTCCAGGGCGAGTGCTGCCAGTTGAGCGCCGTCGCCCGCGCGACCGCTGCCTTGTCATCACCCTTCGCCGCGAGCGCGTGCGGAAACGTTCGCAGCCAGCCGGGCGTTGGCGCTTCGCCTAGGCCGTCATCGTCGAACTGGTAGCTGCTCTCGGGCAGGCTGCGCGTCCAGACCTGGTCGTAGTCGCGCGCGATCGGGTGGGCCTTGATGTATGCCTCGACGTCTGCCGGCGGCTCTTTCGCGTACGCGCTCGAGGTGGCAAAGATCCCGTTGTCTTCGAGCCACACGACGGTCGTGTTCGCCCCGGCATGTCCAGCCATGCCGATTGCCGACCGCGCCTTCAGAGACATCGACACGATATGCGCCGCGCCGTGCGACTGTTCGCGCAGGCGGTCGGCGAACGACGGCGCGAGCAGATATTTCGGACCGTGATGTTCGGCGCCCTTCAGCCCGCCGAACGCGACCGACGCGACCGACGCGTCTTCTGTGCAGGCGACCGACTTGCCCGAGGCGCGCTCGTACCAGGCATTCGCGATCATGCCGTGCACGTTCGGCAGCACGCCCGTGCCGATCGTGTTGTGGCCTGGACACGTCACCGTGTTTGCATAGGGATAGGCGGCGTGCGTGAACACGGCGCCGTCGCTCAACAGGCGGTGCAAACCCTTCGTCCACTTCGGCGCGTACATGTCGATGTAATCTGCCGTGAACTGATCGACGACGATGAGCACGAGCAGATGCGGGGAGCCGGCTGAGGACGCGCCGCCGGTCGCGCGGGTTTGAGGCGCGGCTCCGAGAAGCACGCTGGCGGCGGACGCGATCGACAGCACGCACACGGTCGCGAGCGTCTTCATTCGGGTCGGTGTTTTCATCGTCGGATCGCCCAATAGCATAGGACAGCGACGTACACGTCGTATATCGCGCACCCGACCGCGTACCAGTGCGGTGCGATAGACGGCAGCCCGCCCGGGCGATGCGCGATGTCATAGCACGCGTGGAGCAGGAAGGCCGCGGCGATCGTGTAGAGCGCCGAGCGCGGCTCACGCAGCATGCTGGCCCCGGCCGCGATGGTAAACGCGATGCCGAGCGTTACCTCGAGCGTGCCGAACGGGCCGTCCATCGCGGCAATCGTGAGTCCGATGGACACGCCGGCGGTGACGGCCAGGAGCAGCGCGCCCCATTGCGCCAGCCGAAGTTGCCCGACCAGTCGATCCGGGCCAGTCGGATCGAGCCGTGTGAGCGTGACGACGAACGTCGCCAGCGCGATCGCCGACAGCACCGCGGCGGTGAGCAGGATGCGAGCCGTGTCCGACACCGATTCCCAATATACTGGCGCCCGCATGCATGCGGTGGATCTGATCAGGTATCCGGCCGGGACGGCGTCGTGACGCGTCTGCAGCCGCTGATCGGGCTGGCGCTCATCGCCGCCGTCGCGTACGGCTTCTCGACGAACCGCCGGCTGGTGCGCCTGCGAACGGTCGGCTGGGGCCTGGGGCTTCAGTTCGTCTTCGCGCTGCTCGTGCTCAAGACGTCGGTCGGCCAGCGGACGTTCGAGGTGCTTGGCGACCGCGTCCGCGATCTGCTCGGGTTCGCCTCGATTGGCGCCGCGTTCGTCTTCGGTCCGATGGGCGACCAGCCAGCGTGGACGGGCATCATGACGGCGGTGCTGGGGCCGTCGGGCGTGCAGTACGGCACGATCATCGCCTTCCAGATCGCGCCGACGATCATCTTCATCGCCGCGCTGTTCGCGATTCTCTACTACTTCGGCATCATGCAGATCGTCGTGCGGGCGTTCGCCTTCGTCATGCATCGCGTGCTTGGCGCGAGCGGCGCCGAGTCGCTGAACGTCGCGGCGAGCATCTTCATGGGGCAGACGGAGGCCCCGCTGACGATCCGCCCGTATCTGCCGCGGATGACCGAATCGGAGCTGATGACGGTGATGACGTCGGGCATGGCGCACATCTCCGGCGGGATCATGGCGGCCTACGTGGCATTTGGCGTCGAGCCGAAGCACCTGCTCACCGCGGTCATCATGACCGCGCCCGGGACGTTGATGCTGTCCAAGGTCTTCGTGCCCGAGAGCGCCGTGCCCGAGACGCTGGGCACCGTCCGGCTGACGGTCGAGCAGACCGACGTCAACGTCATCGATGCCGCCGGCCGGGGCACGAGCGAAGGCCTGCACCTCGCGTTGAATGTCGTGGCCATGCTGATTTCGTTCATCGCGCTCATCGCGCTCGTCAACGCCGGGCTGGGCCATATCGGTACCTGGGTGCACGTGCCAGACCTCAGCCTGCAGCGGATTTTCGGATGGGCATTCGCCCCGGTCGCATGGAGTCTCGGGGTGCCCTGGCGGGACGCCGGCACCATTGGAAATCTCCTGGGCACACGCATGGTGCTGAACGAGTTCATCGCGTTTTCGCAGCTCGGACCGATGCGCGGCGCGCTCGATCCGCGGTCGTTCACGATCGCGACGTTCGCGCTCTGCGGCTTTGCCAACTTCGCGTCGATTGGCATCCAGATCGGCGGCATCGGCGCGCTCGTGCCCGAGCGGCGGCACGACCTGGCGCGCCTCGGCTTGCGCGCGATGATTGCCGGCACGCTGGCCAACTTCGCGTCCGCCTGCATTGCCGCGCTGCTGATGTAGTCATGACCTACGCCGACCGCGTCTCCGCGGCCGCCGACGCGCTTCGCGCTCGTCTCGGCGAAGTCCCCGCAATTGCCATCGTCCTCGGCTCCGGTCTTGGCGCGTTCGCCGAGTCGCTCGACGACGCCGCGGTCGTGCCGTACGCGTCGATTCCGCATTGGCCGGCGTCGAACGTCGTGGGTCATGCCGGAATCCTTGCCGTGGGCACGACGTCGGGAAAGCGCGTGCTCGCCTTGTCGGGCCGCGTGCACATGTACGAAGGGCATCATCTCGAGGTCGTGACCTTCGCGACGCGCGTCCTCGGCAGGCTCGGCGTGCGGACGCTCATCCTGACGAACGCCGCGGGCGGCATCAACACGCGCTTCGCGCAAGGCGCGTTGATGCTCATCGACGATCACATCAACTTTCTCGGGGCCAATCCGCTGGTCGGGCCGAATGACGATCGCGTCGGACGGCGGTTTCCGGACATGTCGGAGGTGTATTCGCGCCGCCTCCGCGGGATTGCGACCGACGCCGCGCGCGACGCACTGCTTCCGATCGAGCACGGCGTCTATATCGCCGTCTCAGGGCCCAGCTTCGAGACGCCTGCGGAGATTCGCGCGTTCCGCGTGCTCGGCGCTGACGCGGTCGGCATGTCGACGGTGCCCGAGGCGATCGTCGCGCGTCACATGGACATCGAAGTGCTCGGCATCTCGTGCATCTCGAACATGGCCGCGGGCATCCTGCCGCAGCCGGTGACCGCCGAGGAAGTGATCGAGACGACGAGTCGCGTGCGCGAGCAGTTCATCGGACTGCTGCGCGGCATAGTGGCGCGGCTCTGACAGCACGGCAAAGCCTCGAGGGCGTTCTGCCTTTGAAGGTATGATTTCTCTCCATGCTTCCGACGATCGAATGGAAATCTGATGCCGTCGTGATGATCGATCAGCGCAAGCTGCCGGCGCAGGAGGTGTACGTCACCTGCAAGACGCCCAAGGAAGTGGCGCGCGCCATCAAGACGATGGTGATTCGCGGCGCGCCGGCGATCGGCGTGGCGGCCGCGATGGGCATCGCGCTCGGCATGCGCAACAGCAAGGCCGCCGGCACGAAACAGTTTGCGGTCGAGCTGAACAAGATTTGCGATCTCATGGCCGGCACGCGGCCGACGGCCGTGAACCTGTTCTGGGCCATCGACCGCATGAAGCGATCGTTCAGCACGGGCGTCCAGGCCGGCGAATCGGTCGACGAGTTGAAGGCCAGGCTCGAGCGCGAGGCCGTGGCGATTCACGACGAAGATTTCGAGAGCTGCCGCGCGATGGGCAAGTGGGGCGCGGAGGTCGTGCCGGCCAACGCGCGCATCCTGACTCATTGCAACGCGGGGGCGCTCGCCACCGCCGGTTACGGCACGGCGCTCGGCGTCATTCGCGCCGCGGCGGAGCAGGGCAAGGTCGCGCAGGTGTTCGCCGATGAGACGCGGCCCTTCCTGCAGGGCGCGCGGCTCACCGCGTGGGAGCTCGTGCGCGACGGCGTGCCGACGACAATCATCACCGAGAGCATGGCTGGTCCGCTCATGCGCGGCCACGGCGTCGATTTCGTCGTCGTCGGCGCCGATCGCATCGCGGCGAACGGCGACTTCGCCAACAAGGTCGGCACTTACACCGTGGCGATGATGGCGAAGGCCCACGGCGTGCCGTTCTACGTCGCCGCGCCGCTCTCGACGATCGACATGGCCACGGCGACAGGCGATGCGATTCCCATCGAGCAGCGCAACGCGCGCGAGATGACGCATGTCGGGTCCATCCAGATTGCGCCCGATGGCGCGGGCATCTGGAACCCGGCGTTCGACGTCACGCCGCACGAGTTGCTGAGCGGGATCATCACCGAGCGCGGCATCGTGCGGCCGCCGTTCGACGAGAATCTGCGCCGCCTGTTCGCCGGCGAGACGCCCGCGTAGGACGCGAAGGCAGAACACCGACAGCATGCGCGTTCTTGGCATCGAGACGTCGTGCGACGAGACCGCCGCCGCGGTCGTGGCCCAGACCGGCGAGCGAGCGAAGCCGTGGCGGATTCTCTCGAACGTCATCGCCTCACAGGCAGAGATCCATCGCGAGTGGGGCGGTGTCGTTCCCGAGATCGCATCGCGCCAGCACGTCCGTGATATCTGCGGGGTCGTGGAGCTTGCGCTCGAGCGCGCGCAGTGCACGTGGAGCGACGTCGACGCCGTCGCCGTCACTCAAGGGCCGGGACTCGTAGGCTCGCTGCTCGTCGGCGTCTCCTTCGCCAAGTCGTTCGCCGCCGCTCTCGGAAAGCCGATCGTGCCGGTGCACCACCTTGCCGGGCACATCGAGTCGATCTTTCTCGACCACGGGGAGATTCCACTGCCTGCCGCGGTCCTCGTGGTGTCCGGCGGCCACACGAGCCTCTACGTCGTGCCTGAACCGGGCATCTACCGCCTTGTCGGCCGCACTCGCGACGATGCGGCGGGTGAGGCGTACGACAAGGTCGCGAAATTGCTGGGCTTGGGATATCCCGGTGGACCCGTCATCGATCGCGTCGCGCGCGAGGGCAACGACGCCGCGATCGATCTGCCAGTACCTCGGTTCACGCATGCGAACCGCAATCCTGGGCCGCCCGATCTGGCGGCAGTGTTCCCTGCGGGGCTCGAGCATCTCGCCGACTTCAGTTTTTCGGGACTGAAGACCGCGGTCGTGCGGTATCTGCAGGCGCGAGGCGTCGAGGTCGATCCGGGACTTGCCGTGCCGTCCGACGCGGGGCCGTTGTCGCAGAAGGAAGTGGCCGACGTCTGCGCGAGCTTCCAGCGAGTGGTCGTGCAGACGCTGATCGATCGCACGTTCACGGCCGCGCGCGCGCTCGGGGCCAAGAGCGTCGGCCTTTCCGGCGGCGTGTCGGCGAACAGCCGGTTGCGCCGTGACGCGGCGGCGCGCGGCGAGCGCGACGGCCTGCCCGTCTTCGTGCCGGCGCTATCGCTCTCGACCGACAACGCGGCGATGATCGCGGCGGCGGGTCTGCGCAAGCTCGAGCGCGGTGAACGGTTCGCGCTCGATTTCAACGCGCAGGCGACGATCCCGATATGACGCACACCGACTATCTCTGGTTCAACACGAAGAAACGCCAGGAGTTCATTCGCATCACGGATGAGGTCGCCGCGATCGTCGCGACGAGCGGAGTGAAAGAGGGCATCGCCCTCGTGTCGGCGATGCACATCACCGCCGGCGTGTACGTGAACGACTGGGAAGACGGGCTAATCCACGACTTCCAGCAATGGCTCGAGAAGCTGGCTCCAGCCGGCTTGCCGTATCGGCACCATCAGACCGGCGAGGACAACGCCGACGCGCATTTGAAGCGCACGATCATGGGCCACCAGGTTCTGCTGCCCATCACGAACGGCAAGCTCGATCTCGGCCCGTGGGAGCAGGTGTTCTACGCGGAGTTCGACGGGCAGCGGCGCAAGCGTGTGGTCGTGAAGGTCATGGGCGAATGAACGGCGACTCGCGCCGCTATCCGTCGCGCCCGATCGTGGGCGTCGGCGCCGTGGTGCTGATGGACGATCGCCGCGTCGTGCTCGTGAAGCGCAAGTTCGAGCCGCTTGCCGGCCAATGGAGTCTGCCCGGCGGCGGCCTGGAGGTCGGCGAATCGCTCGAAGCGGGGGCGGCGCGAGAGGTGCTCGAGGAAACGGGCCTCATCGTGCACGTCGGGCCCGTCATCGAAGTCTTCGATCGCATTCTCGTGGACGAGGGCGGAGACGTCGAATATCACTTCGTGCTCGTCGACTATCTCTGCCGGCCGGCCGGCGGAGCGCTGGCGGCGGGGTCGGATGTCGCTGACGTGGCCCTCGCGGGCGGAGACGATCTGGCCTCGTATCGGCTGACCGAGAAGGCGCGGTCGGTCATCGCCCGCGCGTTCGAGCTGGCCGGCGTCTAGAGCCCCCCGCGCAGCCCCAGATCGTCGGCCCGCTCGCGAAGGAATCCAATCACGTTCGTGATGTGCTGCTCGAGCGGGATGCCGAGCTCCTCGGCGCCCAGGCGCAGGTCGTCGCGCGAGACGTTGCGGGCGAACGCTTTGTCCTTCATCCGCTTCATCACCGACGCCGCTTCGAGGTCGAGCACGCTCTTGGACGGGCGCACGAGCGCCGCCGCCATCACGAACCCCGACAGCTCGTCGCAGGCAAACAGCGTCTTCTCGAGACGGCTCTCTCGCGGCACGCCGGAATACTGCGCGTGCGAGAGAATCGCGCGCGTCACCCACTGCGGATAGCCGCGCGCCTGCAGGATCTCGACGCCTCGGAAGGGGTGATCTTCGGCGGTCGGATACTTCTCGTAGTCGAAGTCGTGGACGAGCGCGACGAATCCCCAGGCGTCTTCGTCTTCGCCGTGCAGCCGCGCATATCCGCGAACGGCGGCCTCGACCGCGAGCAGATGTTTGCGCAGGCTTTCGCTCTGCACGTGCTCCACGATCTGCCACGCGTCCTGTCTCGTCAGCATGTGCACTCCAATCGCGCCTACTCGCGCAGCGCGTCGATCGGCGACAGCCGCGCGGCCAGGGTCGCTGGATAGGCCGCCGCCGCGACACCCACGCCGATTGCCAACGCCATCGACGCCGCGAGGCTCGAGGCCGAGATGTCGACCGGCCAGTGCGCCAGTCGCGCGACGAGCCACGATGCGCCCGTTCCTGTCGCGATGCCAGCCGCGGCGCCTGCCATGCTCAGCGCGACCGCCTCGGCGCCGAACTGCCAGACGATCGTCCGCCGCTTCGCGCCAACCGCGCGTCGAATGCCGATCTCGGGCGCGCGCTCCATCACCGACGCGGCCATGATGTTCGTGATGCCCGTGCCGCTGATGAGGAGCGCGAGCGTGCCAATCGCGAGGAGCAAGACGTGGAAATTCCGTTGCGCGCGGAGCTTCGCGTTCAAGAGCTCGACGGGCACCACGATCTCGAACGCGCGCTCGCCCTCGTGTCGACTCGCGAGGATCTGCCCGACGCGGGCCGCCGCGGCATGCAGGTCGCTTCCAGCGCTGAGGCGGATCGCGATTTCGCTGACGGCGTCGCCCGCATCACCGCTGCCAAGCGTCACATCCAGCGACTCGAACGGGACGAATACCGCTGCGTCGGCCGAGACACCGTGCTCGATCGCCTGGCCATGCCTTGCATCGGACGGCGGCAGCACGCCGACGACCGTGCGCCATTCCCCGGCGGTCATCACTTGCTCGCCGATCGGCACGGCGTGATCGAACAACCGCGCGGCGACCATCGCGCCAAGCACCGCGACGCGCCGGCGCCGGTCATCGGCACTGATCCAGCGGCCCTCGTCGACCGAGAGGCCTGCGGTGCGCCGCCACTCCGGAGTGACGCCGAGCACGGCGCCGGGCACCGACCGGCTGCCGTACACGATGACGTCGGCACTCGACCGCCGTGCGGCGACGACCGCGAGCGGCAACCGCGATTGCAGCAGATCCGCGTCGTCGAGCGACAACAGCGGTGCGACGCGGCCACGCGTCGTGTCCGGCGATTCCGCACGCACGAGCACGTTGTCGATGCCGAGCGCGCCAATCTCGGCCATCGCCTGCGCCTTGGCGCCGTTGGCAATGGCGAGCGCCGTCACCACCGTGGCGACGCCGGCGGCAATGCCAATCGCGCAGAGCGCCGAGCGAACCCGATGCGCGGCCAGGCTCTCAATCGCGTGGTGGACGATGTCGAACGTCGTCATGGCCGGCGGCTCGACGCTTCGACCGTCGGGTCGAGCAGCACGCGGTCGCCGGCGCGGAGCCCGGTGATTGCTGCACTCAACGCGTTTCGCCCCAGCACCGTGACCGGCCGCGCCTGTGCGCCGCTGGCGGAGACGACGTAGCAGGTCGCGGCGCCGCTCTCGTCGACGACCGACTCGACGGGTACGATGAGCGCCATCGGGAGTGACGTCACGTCGATGCCCACGCGTGCGGTCATACCCGTCCGCAGCCGCGTATCGGTTCGAAGGAGCTTGACCGTGACCGGGAAGTATTTCGCGCCGGCGCGCGCCGCATCTTCTTGCGCGAGAGCGCCGATCATCGCGACCTGCGCCGGCAGCGACACATCGGGATAGGCATCGAGCGAGACGTGCACGGCCTGATTCCGCGACACCTTCTGGAGATCGATCTCGCGGACGCGCGTCTCGACGACGAGCTGGCCGGGGTCGGGTACGGCGATGATGGGCTGATTGGGCCAGACTTCGTCGCCAGGCTGCGGCTTGCGCTTCTCCGTCCCGAAAAACAACTCGCGATACACGACGAGCCCGGACGTCTCGGCGCGCACGATTGTTCGAGCGACCTGATCTCGAACGCCGGCCAACCGGAGACGCGCGTCATTGGCGCGGCTGTCGGCGAGCGCGAGAGCGGCGCGCCGTTGGATGAGCCGCGATTCGGCCGCATCGCCGGCTGACACCACGCCCTTCTGCGCGGCCGTCAGTTCGGCCGCGGACTTGCCGATCGCCGCCGGCTGTTCGAATTGACGTAACGTGCGCAACTTCAACTCGGCGAGCTGTTTGCGATCGCGCGCTTGTTCGAGCGCTTGTTCGGCGCGATCGGCCTCGGCGCGCGTGACGAAGCCCTCCTTCAACAACGCGCGCATGTCGTCGACGGTGGCTGTCGCGCGGTCGAGCTCGCGTGCCGCGTCTCGCGCGGCCGCCTCTGCCTCGGCAACGGCGAGAGGCCCCCGGCCTTCGCGCTCGCTCGCCAGCGCCGACTGCGCCGACGCAAGCTGTTCGCGCGCGGCGGAGGTGTCGGCCTCGGCGCGCATCTGTTCGAGGTGCAGGTCTTCGCGCGCGCGGAGCTGTTCGGCCTCCGCTTGCGCGACGGCCGCCGTCTCGCGCTGCACCGCGAGCTCGAAGGGCGTCGAATCGAAGCGGATGAGCACGTCGCCCGCCGCAACGGGGGAGCCCTCCGGGGCGAGGTCGAGGATCTTGGCTTGCGTGCCCGCGATCGTCGATCCGTAGAGCATCAACCGTGCGGCGTTGACCGTTCCACGTTCGGTCAGCGTCTCGACGAACGGCGCGCTCCGCACGATCGCGGTGCGCCGCGCGTCAGAGCGGCCGACCTGGCCACTGAGGGAAATCAACGCCAGCGCGGCGGCGCCGGCGGACACGACGCCGAACGGCCGGCGTGACGAGGCGCGGCCTGCGCGTGTCACCATCCCAGGCTCCCGATGTCGAGCAGACCGGCGGCGCGCTTCAAGTCGAGCGCGTACACCGCGCGGTCGAGCTCGGCGGCAATCAACGCGTTCTCGGTTTGCAGCACGCTGGTCTGCGCGTCGACGACCTCGAGGCTGCCGCCAAGTCCTCGTTCGTAGCGCAGCTGGGCGAGATGCAATTGCCGCTGCGCGAGATCGACCGCCTTCTGTTGAATCTCGATCGCCGCGCCGGCCGTCAGCCATTGACGATGCAACTGGCGAACCTCCGCGGCGACGCGCTGCTCGATCGTCTCCGCGTCGCGCGTCGCCGTCTCCATGGCGATGCCGGCGGTCTCGCCGGCCGCCGCCTCGGCCGCGCGATCGACGGCGTAGTTGCCGCCAAGGCCGATTCGCCAGCCGCCGGCAAACGCGTTCAGCGTGTCGCGCAGGGGAGAGCCGATCCCGCGTTGCGTATAGCTCACGTCGAGTGCCAGCGGCGGAAGCTGCGACCAGCGCGCGACATTCACCGCGCGCCCGGCGTCGCCGACGCGATCGTGCGCCTCGCGCACCTCGATCCGGCGATCGAGCGCGGACCGGACCAGCGCGCTGACGTCCGACGGCCCGTCCAGGCGCGCCAGCGTGTCGACATTGGCCGGCAGCTCGACGTCGATGTCCTCGCCAACGGGCGTCCCGATGAGCAGGAGCAGATCGTCCTTCGCGGCGGCGAGCGCCGTCTGGGCGGAGCCGGCGGCCGCCTGCATCTGCGCTTCGAGGACCTCTGCGCGGAGCACATCGAGCTCCGTCGCCAGGCCGACCCTGGTCCGCGCCTGCGAGGCGAGTCGCAGCGATCGCGCGCGATCGGCCGCCTGCTCGGTCGCAGCGGCCATGCGCTGCTGTTTCAGCACGCCGAAATAGCGACTCGTGACGCCGACGATGAGGGCTTCGCGCGCGACGTCGAAGGCGCGCGCGGCGCTCTCGGTCGCGCGGGTCGCCGCCGTGAGCTCCGCGGTGGCCGTCCGCGCGAAGCCTCTCAGAAGCGGCTGCGAGATGCCGATCGTGTAGCCGGTATCGCGCTGCGTCACGCCGGTGCCGATGGAGTATGACGACACCTGGAAAAACGTGTCCGCGCCGGTCGTCAATCGCTTGCCGATGGTCACGCCGGACTGCCGGGTCGTGTAGCCGCCGGGACTGGCGCCGGTTGAAAAATTCGGCGACAGCTTCAGGCCGAATTGCGCCGCGACGAGACGGCGCTGCACGGCCGCCGAGCGGACGGCGTCACCGCGCGGCTGCAGTTCCGGGCTGCGTTGCAGCGCGTCGTGAACGGCCGCTGCGAGCGTCAGCACGCGGCGGCCTTGCGCGCGGCCGACGACCCCCAGCACGGCGACGGCGACGAGCGTCACCACGGCAGTGCGAGCACACGGCCCCCTGAGTCGGCACCTCGTCATGGCGTCTCCCGCCCGGCACGGCGTCTTCTCGAGGAACGGACACGCGCCGACAACGTGCGCGGCGTGTCGTCCGGACGCCACTTGCGAGCACCTGCTGGCCGCTACGGGTACACCCGGCCGAGATCGGGTGTCAAGTTGATCGGCTATCGCGCGCGACGCACGAACCGGGCGGCGTCGAATCTCGTATTAAGCTGATGCGCGGATCTTCATGGAAGCCGCCGTCACACTCGATCGCGTTACGGTCACCTATGGTGCCAACCGCGCGCTGCGGGACGTGAGCGCCGTCTTTCCGAAGGGCGCCGTGGGCCTGCTCGGCCCCAATGGCGCGGGCAAGAGCACGATGCTTAAGGCCCTGCTCGGCTTCATTCCGCCCGCCAGCGGACGTCTGCAGGTCCTCGGGCTGGACGTCGCCGAGAAGCCGCTCGAGGTGCGCGCGCGGCTCGGCTACATGCCGGAAACCGACGGCTACATTCCGGGCATGAACGCCGTGACGTTTGTCGCCTACGCCGGTCAGCTCTCGGGCTTGCCGAAGAGCGACGCGATGCAGCGCGCGCACGAAGTGCTGTTCTACGTGGGCCTCGGCGAGGCGCGCTACCGCAACATCGAGACGTACTCGACCGGCATGAAGCAACGCATCAAGCTGGCGCAGGCGCTCGTCCACGATCCGGATCTGCTCTTTCTCGACGAGCCGACGAACGGCATGGATCCCAAAGGCCGTGACGAGATGCTCGAGCTCGTGCGCGACATCGCCCACAACAAGGGCATCAATCTCATCCTGTCGTCGCACCTTCTGCCCGACGTGGAGTACACGTGCGACCACGTCGTTGTCCTCGACAAGGGCGCGATCGCCACGTCGGGGCCCATCAACGCGCTCAAGGGGCCCGGCGGACGGGTGTACGAAGTGCGGGTGAAGTCCGGTACCGTGCCGATGCCGTCATTCGTCGCGGCGCTGCAGGAGGCCGGCTTCGACTGCCATGAGACCGACGAGGACGTGATGCGCGTGTTCGTGCCGGGTGAGCAGACGGTCGCCGGCGACGACCAGCGCCGGCTCTGCGCCATCGCCCAGCGCATGCACGTGCAGGTGCGGCACCTTCGTCCGAGTTTACCGACGCTCGAAGACGTCTTCGCGCGCGCGATCGGCGAACAATGACGTCGCGTGCCGTCTACGAGTCACGATGAGCCCGATTCACGATCAGACCTACCGCCGATATGAGGGCAGCCGGCTGCCGCTCGGCCGCGCGTGGCTCGTCATCGCCGCAGGCGGCATTCGCTCGCTGCTCTCGAAGCGCGCGTTCGTCGCCGTGCAGATCCTCGCCTGGGGCACGTTTGTCGTCTACGCGGTGCGCATGTACATCGTCACGATGTATCCGCAGGCGGCGAACATCGTGCCGGTCAACGCGCAGATGTTCCGCGACTTCGTCAACCAGCAGCGCATCTGGGTCTTCTTCATCACGATTCAAGCGGGCGCCGGCGCGATTGCGAACGACCGTCGGGCGAACGCCCTGCAGATTTATCTCTCGAAGCCGCTGATGCGCCTCGAGTACATCATGGGGAAGCTCGGCATCCTCCTGTTCTATCTGCTCGGCGCGACGCTCCTGCCCGGATTGCTGCTGTTGTTGCTGCAGGTGCTCTTCTCGGGGAGCTTTCAGTTCATCCGCGAGAACGCCTTTCTGATTCCGGCGGTGATACTCGGCTCGCTCATCCGGGTGCTCGTCTGCGCGTTCACGATTCTGGCGTTGTCGTCGCTGTCGAAGAGCAGCCGCTTCGTCGCGATGATGTTCGCCGGGGCGATCTTCTTCACGGAGGCGCTCTTTGGCGTGCTCCGCGCGATGACGCTCGGCTCGACGCGCCTGGCCTGGGTCTCGATCACCGCGAACATCGACCAGGTCATCGACGCCGTATTTCGCACGCCGCCTCACTACGAGTCGCCGATTATCGTCTCGGTGTTCGTGTTGACCGGCCTGATCACACTGTCAATCTCGGTGCTGGAACGCCGCGTGCGGGGCGTCGAGGTCGTCTCCTGATGGCCAGCCCGGGAATCGCCGAATCGCCGGGCGTTGCGCCGCCGGGCGGGGTGATTGTCGCCGAGCATCTGTCCAAGTGGTACGGACAGGTGATCGGCCTGAACGACGTGAGCGTCCGTGTGCCGCCCGGCATCACCGGCCTGCTCGGTCCGAACGGCGCGGGCAAGAGCACGTTCATGAAGCTCATCACCGGCCAGCTTCGGCCGAGCAAGGGCGACGTGCGCGTGCTCGGCGAGCCGATGTGGGACAACCCGTCGATCTTCTTCCGCGTCGGTTTCTGTCCCGAGCAGGACGCGTTCTACGAACGGATGACCGGCCTCGAATGGGTCACGGCGCTCGTGCGGTTGAACGGCCTGTCCGACTCGGAGGCTGCTGCGGCCGCGACGCGCGCCCTCACGGCCGTCGATCTGATGGACGCGGCCAACAAGCGGATTGGCGCCTACAGCAAGGGCATGCGGCAGCGCGTGAAGTTGGCGCAGGCCATCGTGCACGACCCGGAACTCCTGATCCTCGACGAGCCGCTCGCCGGGATGGATCCGCTCGCGCGGCGTAAGACGATCCGCCTCATCCGCGACTGGGCGCGGCAGGGCCGGAGCGTGCTGGTCTCGAGCCACATCCTGCACGAGATCGAGTCGATGACCACGAACATCCTGCTCATCAACAACGGCCGGATCCTCGCCGAAGGCAACGTGCACCAGATTCGCGATCTGATCGACAGCCATCCGCACACGGTCTACATCCGCGCCGCCGATCCGCGCGCACTCGCCCGGGAGTTTCTGACGCGCGCGGATGTCATCAGCATGCGCTTCGAGCCGGGCGCGCTCGTCGTGGAAACCGGCAAGCCCGACGAGTTCTACAACGGGTTGACCGAGCTTGTTGCCGCCGGCGACTTCGGCGCGGTCGAAGAGGTCACCTCGCCTGACGACAACCTGCAGGCGGTCTTCCAGTATCTGGTGAAGAACTGATGCCGCCGGTCGAGTCGTCCCGCCGCCGCGCGCCCGGCACCCTCTACGCGGCGCTGCGCATCTTCGATCTCTCGCTCGGCGAGATGCTCTGGTCGCGCCGCACGGTGTTCATGGCCCTCGTCGTGGGGCTCCCCGTCGTGATCGCCCTCGTCGTGCGGACCATCATGTCGCTCGGCGTGCCGGGCGTCCGTCTGAACGGCATGTCGGTCAACGGTCCGACGATGTTCGGCCTGATGATCTGGGCGTTCTACATGCGCTTCAGCATTCCGGTGCTTGGCGTGTTCTACGGCACGTCGCTCATCGCCGATGAGGTCGACGACAAGACGATCACGTATCTCTTCGTCCGGCCGATTCCGCGCGGCGCCGTCCTGCTCGGGAAATATCTCGCCTATCTGGCGTGTACGGTCTGCGTCGTGCTGCCGTCGGTCGTCGTCGTGTGGTTGCTGGTGATTCCGATTGGCAGCACGCTCGGGGCCAACTTCATCGACATGGTCAAAGACCTCGCGCTCCTTGCCGTCGGTCTGGCGGTGTATGGGGCGGTGTTCGCGTTCGTGGGCGGCGCGCTGAAGCGGCCGTTGCTCGCGGGTCTGGGCTTTGTGTTCGCGTGGGAGCCGGTGATGCTGGCGCTGCCGGGCTACCTGAAGCAGTTCACGGTCGCCTATTACCTGCAGGGCCTCGTGCCGCAGGCGATGCCGGCCGACTCGCCGGTCGCCCTGATTCAGGCGATTTTCCGTGAGATTCCGACCCTCGGCCAGAGCGTCGTCTGGATGACCGTCTTCGAGGTCGGCTTCCTCTGGCTGGCGATCCGGACGATTCGCCGGCGCGAATACGTCCTGGAGCAATAGGATAGGGACAGACCGCGTGCATTATGGGCTGAACGTGCCGGTGGCAGCCGCCGGCCGAACCTGGGAACTCGACGATCCGTATTATTCCTAGAGGGCCAGTTCCATGACCAAACCGACGCGCTACTTCCTGACCGGATCCGCCGTGGTGCTGCTGCTGGGTTTGGGCACCGGGCTGATTGCCTACTACAAGGGCGACCTGCCGCTGTTCAAGTCGCGCGTCGGACCCGCCGATCTCGCCTATATCCCGCCGGATGCAACGGGCCTGGCCTTCGCCAACGTCCACGACTTCATGACCTCCGACTTCCATCAGAAGATTCGGGAAGCGCTGCCGACCGGCGCGGGCAAGACCGAGTTTCTGAACGAGACGGGGATCGACATCGAGCGCGACATTCAGTCGGTGCTTGCCGCGACGTTCCCGGCGACGCCGTCGGCGCCGGCCGATCGGGGCCCGGGCCTGGTGGTCATTCGCGGGCAGTTCGACGCGTCGCGTATCGAGGCGCTGTTCCGCCAGCACAACGGCACGGTCCAGGACTACAAGGGCCATCATGTCCTTGCCGTGTCCGACCAGCCGGCCGACGCCGGCATGTCTCTCGGGTTTCTGGAGCCAGGCGTCGCGGTCTTCGGCACGGTGGCACGTGTTCGGAGCGCGATTGACGCCGGCGCGTCGCATCAGGATGTCAGCAGCAACGTCGAGCTGATGCGGCTGGTCGCGCAGCTCGATGCCGCCGGCAACACCGCGTGGGCCGTCGGCAACCTCGACACCGTCATCAACAATCCCAACGTGCCCGCTCAGGTGAAGGAGAAGCTGCCGGCGGTCCAGTGGTTTGCCGCCGGTGCCCGCGTCGACAGCGGGATTACGGGGCAGCTGCGCGCCGAGGCGAAAGACGACAAGTCGGCCGCCGATCTGCGCGCCGTCGTGAACGGCGCCATCGCCGCCGGGCGGCTGGTCGGCGGGAACGACGCAAAGGTCGACGCGGTCTTGAACTCGCTGCAGATCTCCGGCACGGGCCGTGACGTCGAGCTGTCGTTCAGCGTGCCGCCCGAGATGGTCGACATGCTCGCCGGCTTCGCGACGAAGGGGCGCCGGCAGGATTGGTCGGCGAAGCCCGCCACCAAGTAACACTCGCGGCGATCGATGTCGCTGCGACTCGCCGTCATTCCGGGTGACGGCATCGGCGTCGAGGTCACGCCGGTTGCTCTCGACGCCATTTGCGCCGCCGCCGGCGTCGAGGGGCAGACCGTCGACGTCGACGTGCTGCCCTGGAGCGCCGACTACTTCCTCTCTACCGGCGTCACGATCCCCGCAGGCGGCTACGCCATGCTGCGCGACGAGTTCGACGCCGTGTTGCTCGGCGCCCTCGGCGATCCTCGCGTCCCTGACAACCGCCACGCCCGCGACATTCTGCTCGGCACACGATTCGCGCTGGATCTCTACGTCAACTACCGACCCGTCCGCCTGCTCGACGATCGCCTCTGTCCGCTCAAGAGTCGCGGCCGCGACGATGTGAACTTCGCGGTGTTTCGCGAGAACACCGAAGGGCTGTATGTCGGCGCCGGCGGCCGCTTCAAAGCCAACACGATCGACGAGATCGCCATCCAGGAGGAAGTGAACACCTACGCTGGCGTGGCGCGAATCATCCGCCACGCGTTCGCGTTCGCCGCCGCGCGACCCGGCAGCAGCGTCTGCATGGCGGACAAGAGCAACGCAATGGCCCACGGCCACGCGCTGTGGCAGCGTGTGTTCAAGGAGATTGCGGCGGAGTATCCCGGCGTTCGCGCCACGCACATGTACATCGACGCGCTCGCGATGGCGCTGGTCCTCGATCCGGGACAGTTCGACGTCATCGTGACGAACAACCTCTTCGGCGACATCCTCACCGACCTCGGCGGCGCGCTGCAGGGCGGCCTCGGGATGGCCGCGTCGGGGAACATCCACCCCGGCCGCACGTCGCTGTTCGAACCGGTGCACGGCTCGGCGCCGCCGCTCGCGGGAAAGAACGTCGCGAATCCCATCGGGGCGGTGCTGTCCGCGGCGCTCCTCCTCGAGACCGTGGGCTGGACGACGGCGGCGCGGCGGATTGAGTCGGCGGTCGAGCGCGTCGTCCAGACGGGACGCACGACGCCGGATATCGGCGGCCGCCTGGGGACCTCGGCGGTGGGCGCGGAGATCGTGCGAGAAATCAGAGGATAGAATGCAGGGATGGAGGAAATCGTGCGGGCGCTGCTGGCGGCGCTCGGTGAAGACCCCACGCGCGAGGGATTGCGTGAGACGCCGCGCCGCGTCGAGCAGTCGCTGCGATATCTGACGAGCGGGTACAACTCGGATATCGACGTCATCATCAACGACGCGCTGTTCACCGTCGATTACAGTGAGATGGTGATCGTCCGCGATATCGACTTCTACAGTCTGTGCGAGCATCACCTGCTCCCGTTTTTCGGCAAGTGCCACGTCGCCTATCTGCCGAACCGGCGCGTGATCGGATTGAGCAAACTGCCGCGCGTCGTCGACATGTTCGCCCGCCGGCTGCAGGTGCAGGAGCGGCTGACCTCGCAGATTGCCGAGACGATTCGCGAGAAGATCGATCCGCACGGCGTCGCCGTGGTCATGGAGGCGACGCACCTGTGCATGTCGATGCGCGGCGTCTCGAAGCAGAACTCGGTGACGGTGACGAGCTCGATGCTCGGCGTCTTCCGCGATGACGCACGGACGCGGCATGAGTTCCTCGAGCTCATCCGCAGCCGCACGCCCAGCCGTGATGCGTCTCCCGAGGGGGTGACATGTTGACGCGCGTCACGCTCGCGGCGGCGATCGCGGTCGCGGTGTCGCTGCCGGCCTTTGCGCAGTCAAAGGGCGCGGCGCGGGGCCGCGGGCCTCGGGTCGCGACGCCCGTGATCAAGTGCGCCGCCGATCTCGGCAAGGGCGTGACCACGCAGCGGCAGTTCTGCGATGTCATCATCGCGGACAAATCGACCGACAGCATTCTCGTGACCGTGCCGCCGCACCGGGGGGCGGCGAAGCTCATGTTCGATCTGCACAATCGAGTGGCGGTGCCGCCGGAGTCGGGTTTGCCGACGCAGGCATTTGCGCGAAACACCTCGATTGTCTCCGTGCTCGGGCCCAAGGGCGAGCTCGGACGCGGCGCGGCCGTCAGCGAATTCCGTACGGTCGCCGACCTCTACGACCGGCTGCCGGGCGGCGCCGCGGGCGGCACGAAGTCGGTGGCGCCGGGACCGCCGACGTCCGTCGAGGTCTCCGTGCCGGCGGGCGTGACGCTCGTGGGCATCGTCGGCGAGCGGCTGGACGTGTTGACGAAGCTGGGCAAGCAGACCTACGAGACGCCCGGCCGACCGATTGCGATCATCAGCAACATCCGGGTCGAGGTTACGCCGCTGAAGTAGTCCTCGCCCGTTTTCCTTCGCGATTCAATCCTTATGATCTATGACGTCGTGATTATTGGCGGTGGGCCTGCCGGGCTCGCCGCGGCGATCGCCGCCAAGCGGCGCGGCCTGACGCATCTCGTGATCGAGCAGGGCGCCGTCGTGAACTCGCTGTACCACTTTCCGCCGGACATGGTGTTCTTCACCACGCCTGAACTGCTCGAGATCGGCGGGATTCCCCTCGTGAGTCCGTACGAGAAGCCGACGCGTCAGGAGTCGCTCATCTACTATCGGCGCGTCGTCGACGCCGTTGGTCTCGACATCGTGCTGCATGAGCCCGTGACGTCGCTGACGCGTGAGCCGGACGGCACTTTCCGCGTACGCTCGCGGCCGCCGCACAGCGCCGAGCATGATCGGCTCGCGCGGTTCGTCGTGCTCGCGAACGGCGCGTACGCGCTGCCGAACCTGATCGACGTGCCCGGTGAAGATCTGCCGCACGTGAGCCACTTCTATCGCGGCGCGCACCAGCACTACCGGCAGCGGGTCATCGTCGTAGGCGGCAAGAACTCCGCGGCCGAGGCGGCGCTGGATCTCTACCGCAACGGCGCACACGTGACGCTCGTGCATCGCCATCCCGAGCTTGGCGCCTCGATCAAGTACTGGGTCAAGCCAGACATCGAGAACCGCATCAAAGAAGGGTCGGTCCGCGCGTTGTTTTCGACGCACGTGACGAAGATCACCCCCACGACGGTCGAGCTCGACGGGCCGGGCGGCCGGTCGTCGGAACCTGCCGACGCGGTGCTTCTGATGACCGGCTATCGGTCGGACACGACCCTGCTGAAGATGGCGGGCGCCGAAGAGCATGACGGCGCGCCGGTCCACGACGCGGAGACGTTCGAGACGACCGTGCCGAACCTGTTCGCTGCCGGCGCGGCGGTCGCCGGTCGAGAGAGCGGCCGCATCTTCATCGAGAACGGCCGCTTCCACGGCGAAGTGGTGATCGGGGAGATCGCGAAGCGGATCGGCCAGCGCACGGCCTGATCGTCCGGCGGCTCGGACGGCCGCGTGCGGGCGTCAGTGGACCGTGCGTGTCTTGCGCGTCATGTAGTCCATCAGCACGTACTGGCCGAGCGTGAACGGCGTCGTGAAGTACGCCTTGCCGCGGCAGATGCGGGCGACGCGGCGGACGAACGCGACCAGGTCGTAATCGCGCGCGAGCATGAAGGTGTTGATCATGATGCCCGATCGCCGGCACGCGGCGACTTCGGCGAAGGTCTCGCGGAGCACGAACGGATCGAGACCGAACGCGTTGCGGTAGATGCGGCCGTCGGGCCGCGTGACGGCCGACGGCTTGCCGTCGGTGATCATGATGATCTGCCGCATGTCCTTGCGCTGGCGATCGAGCACGCGACGCGCCAGGCGCAGGCCTTCGCGCGTGTTCGTGTAGTACGGCCCGACGCGGACGCGGCCGAGCTGGCTGAGCGGCACTTCCTCCGCCGAGTCATGAAACAGCACGACGTTCAGCGCGTCGCCCGGGTACTGGTGCCGGATGAGATTGGCGAGCGCGAGCGCGACCCGTTTCGCGGGCGTGAAGCGATCCTCTCCATAGAGGACCATGCTGTGGCTGCAGTCGAGCATCAGCACCGTCGCGCACGAGCTCTGGTAGTCGCCCTGCGCGACCATCAGATCCTCGTAGTCGATATCGAGCGACGACACACCGGTCGCTGACGCGCCGCCGGCCGACTGCCGCTTCACGGCGTTCAAGACCGTCGCGGCGGCGTCCAGATTCAGCGTGTCGCCGAACTCGTAGGCCCGCGGCGGTCCGCCGGCTTCGATTCCGGGTGACTGCTCGCGCGTGTCGTGCCGGCCCGCGCTGCTGCGGCCCATCGAGCCCATCAGATCGCGCAGGGCGCGGTACCCGAGGAAGTCGATCGCCTTGTCGGTGACCTGGAAGCGCGTCGAGCCGTCACCCTGCCCCTGTTCGCCGCCTTTGAGCTGCTGCGCCTCGGGCTTCCCGGCCATCGTCACGTAGCCCTGCTCGGTCATCTTCTCGACGATGCGCTGCACGAGCTGCTCGAGCTGCTCGCGCGCCTGGTCCGACTGATTGCCGGGCCGCTGGTCGGTCAACCGATCGAGCATCTCGTCCGAGAGCATGCCGCCGTTCAAGAGCGCGTCGAGAATGGCATCGTGCAGCGCCTGCAGCGTCTGATCGTCGTCGCTCTGCGGATCCCAGGGGTTGTTGAACCCGCTCGCGAGCAGGAGATCGGACATCTGCGACATGAGCGACTCGAGATCGATCGAGTCGAGCAGGTCCTCGACGTACTTTGAATAGCGATATTTCATGAACGTCGGAGCTCAGCAGTGCGCACGGTCGGTGATCGTCAATTGTAGTACTTCTTCTTCGGACCCTTCGGCGCGTCGTCGTCTTCCATCAACTGCTCGATGGTGCGCTCGCGCGTGCGGTCGCGGGGCGCGCGTTCGCCCGTGCCGGAGCCGTGGATCAGGCCCTCGTCCGTGCGGCTGATCTTCTTCAACGCGCACAGCCCTTCGAGCACGAAATCGGCGCCGGCGGCCCGCAGCGGCGCGGCCTCACGGGCCGAGACGCCAATCGCGGCGATCGCGGCGTCGAGGCCGTCGATGGCATCGACGGCGCCGAGCAGCTCCTCCGCCGACATGCTGTCGGAGAGCTCGAGCGATCCGCCGCGCTCGAACCAGTCGATCACTTTGCGCGGGTCGACCTGGGTCGAGTAGCCGTCGAACACGGTCGCGACGGCGGCGCGAACGAGCTCACGGGCGACGACCTCGGGCCCCTTCAGCTCGCCCTCGTACTCCAGCTCGATCTTGCCGGTGAGCGCCGAGAGCGACGCGTACACGTCACTGACACGGGGCACGGCGATCGACTCGCCGCGCAGCAGCGCGCGTCGCTCGGCGTTCGACACCACGTTCTCGAGCGTCGTGATCGAGAGCCGCTGGCTGACGCCCGAGCGCTTGTCGACCTTCTGATCGCCTCGCGCCACGATCGCGATCTCCTCGACGATCTCGCGGATGAACGGCGGCACCTGGACGCGGGCGACGCGCGAGCCCACACGCAGCGATCGATCGGTCCACGCCTCCTGCTCGGTGATGGCCATCGCGTCCTGGCGCGACCGCGGGTAGTGCGTGCGGATTTCCGAGCCGATGCGGTCCTTGAGCGGCGTGATGATCTTGCCGCGCGCGGTGTAGTCCTCGGGATTCGCGCTGAAGACGAGCGCGACGTCGAGCCGCAGCCGTACCGGGTAGCCTTTGATCTGAACGTCGCCTTCCTGAAGGATGTTGAAGAGGCCGACCTGCACCTTGCTCGCGAGGTCGGGCAGCTCGTTGATCGCGAAGATGGCGCGGTTCGCCCGCGGCAGCAGGCCGTAGTGCATCGTCAGCTCGTCGCCGAGCTGCAGGCCCGACCGTGCGGCCTTGATCGGGTCGACGTCGCCGATCATGTCGGCGATCGTCACATCCGGTGTCGCGAGCTTTTCGACGTAGCGCCGCTCGCGGCCGTGCCACGCGATCGGAAGGTCGTCGCCTTCGGACGCCACGCGCCCGCGGCATGACGCGCACAGCGGCGCGAGCGGGTCGTCGTGAAGCTCACAGCCGGGCACGACCGGAATCTCTTCGTCGAGCAGCGACGTCAACGCCCGCAGCAGGCGCGTCTTCGCCTGGCCGCGCAGGCCGAGCAGGATGAAATTGTGCCGGGACAGAATCGCGTTCACGACTTGCGGCACCACCGTGTCGTCGTACCCGATGATGCCGGGGAACAGCGGGGCGCCCGATTGCAGGCGCGCGATCAGGTTGTCGCGCAGCTCGTCCTTCACCGCGCGGTGCGGAATGCGGCCGGAGTCGACCGCGCGTCGCAGCTCGCCAAGAGTCGACGGGAGATCCATGGATTGATACTAGCAGTCCGCGGGGCCGGATCTTGAATTGACGTACGATGACCGCCGAGTCGTTGCCATGCGTTGCGATGCTTGATGCGCTGCTCTCGCTCGACCGGCTGACGACGATCGCGCATCGCGGCGGCGCCGGACTGCGGCCGGAGAACACGATCGCGGCGTTCGATCACGCCATGACGCTTGGCGTCGATGCGCTCGAGTGCGACGTGCATCTTTCGCGCGACGGCGAGCCGGTCGTCATTCACGATCCGACGCTCGATCGCACGACCGACGCTGCTGGTCCCGTCGCGGCGCTGACCGTCGCCGAGCTGGGCCGCGTCGACGCCGGGTATCGGTTCGCCGTCGATGGCGCGTATGCCTATCGAGGGACCGAATGTCGAGTGCCGACGCTCGACGCGGTGATCACGCGGTATCCCGCGATTCCCATCGTCATCGAGATCAAAGGGGACAATCCCGACGTCGCCGCGCGGGCGCTCGCCGTGGTGCGCGCCCATCGCGCCGAACCGCGCGTCATCCTGGGGGGATTCAGCCACGCGGTGCTGGCGGCGGTCCGTGCGGCGGCGCCGCATCTGGTCACGAGCGCGTCGAGCGTCGAGGCCCGCAGCGCCCTGACGCGCTCGTACTTCGGCCTGCGTCCGGCCCGGCCGGCGTTCCAATTGTTCCAGATGCCGTTTCGCTTCCGCGGGCGGCAGATGTTCCGGCGACCGTTCGTACGCGCGGCCCGGCGCGGCCGCATTCCGGTGCACTCGTGGATCATCGACCACCCGGATGACATGCGCCGGCTCATCGCCTGGGGCGTCACGGGCATCATCACCGATCGGCCGGACGTCGCCGTGCCGCTCTGCCGCGATGAAGACCGGCGGCGCGCTGCCGCTATTTCAGCGCACGCTGCAACGCCGCCTCGGCGAGCGGCGCCATGATCACGTAGCCACTGGCGGTCGGGTGCAGATCGTCGGCGCTGAGCTCGCTCTTCAAGAGCCCTTTGTCGTCCACCATCGCCGAGAAGTAGTCGAGGTACACGTCGCCATGCTCGGCGGCGTACTTCTTCATCCACGCGTTCACGCCGCGGATTCGATCCATCGGGCGTAGCGAGGTCTGCGGCACGCCGTTGGCCGCCGTGTGGTAGTTGCTGACCGGCGTGATGCTCGACAGCACCACCTTGATCTGGTGGGCATGCGCGAGCTCGCTCATCGACGCGAGATTGCCCTCGATTTCCTCGTCGGTCATCGGGCCGGTGTTTCCGGCGATGTCGTTCGTGCCCGCAAGGATGACGACCGCTTTCGGCTTGAGGTTGATCACGTCGGGCCGGAAGCGCACGAGCATCTGCGGCGTGGTCTGGCCGCTGATGCCGCGATCCGCGTACGGCTTGCCGGGAAAGAACCCGCCGAACCGCGGCTGCTGCCAGTTGTCCGTAATCGAGTCGCCCATGAAGACGACGTCGGCCTTCGTAACCGAGCGATTGGCGTCGCGGTACCGGTTGAGCTGCTGCCAATCCTTCAGCCGGATGTCGTTCGCGGCGACGCCGCGTAACGCGGTCGCGAGGTCGGGGCAGGTGAGCTCCGGCAGCGCCGGTCCGCGCGCCGCCGGCGCCTGCGGCGCCGCTGGCGACGCGGCCGGAGACGACGTCGGAGCCGCCCCGGCCGGCTGGGGCGACTGTGCGCTGGCGGAGATGACGGCGAGTAGGACGAACGACAGCAACAGCAAGCGCATAGATCCTCCAGTTCGCACGCGGAATGCGCGCTCAGATATTGCCAAGAACCTGCCGCAGCCGCGTCGCGACGATCTCCGCTTCGCCGGCCTGCATCATCCACACGCCGAGCGCGATCTCCTGCCGCTCGGCGGTCGGCGCCGAATCGACGAGGACAATCTCGACCGATGGATCGCCGGCGCGGAGCTGCTGTCGCACGCCGGGGCCCAGCAGCTTCGCGCCGGCGGTCGCCCAGCTGAATCGAACGTGCGGCACGTGGTTGGCGACGGGCGGGACATACAGCTCGGCGCGCACCTTGGCATTCACGGCCGCCGTCGCCGCGAGCAGCGTCGTGCGGCGCTCCCACTCGCGCCATTCGGCGTCGGCATCGCGCTTCAGGAACATCTCGACCGCGACCATCATGCCGAGCATCTCTTCCTTGTTGACTTTCAGGCCGCGCCCAATCGTGTCGCTGTTCGGCGATGCGTTCAGCCGCGCCGCTTCGATGAGATCCTTGCGCCCGAGGAGCAGCCCGGCGCTTTGCGGGCCGCGCAGGCCTTTGCCGCCCGAGAACGTGACGAGATCGAAGCCGAGCTTCGTGAATCGACTGAGGTTCTCGGTTGGCGGCACGTCGGCGGCGGCGTCGATGAACGTCGGGATGTTCAGCTTCTTTCCAAGCGCCGCGAACTCCTCGGCTTTGATGGCGCCGACCGGCTCGTTCTCGTTGAGGAACAGCATCATCGCCGTCTGCGGCCCGGCCGCGCGCTCGAGGGCCTCGCGCGTCTCGACCTCGACCAAGCGCACGCCGCAGTTGCGCACCGCATGGTCGTAGCCATAGCGATGGCTCTTCTGGATGATGACGTCGGTCTTCATGCCCGTGCCGGCGAGATCGGGAATCCGCCGAATCCACTCGGGGTTCTTGCCGGCGACGCACGCGGCCGTGCCAAGCGTGAGCGCCGCGGCCGCGCCGGAGCTGACCATGGCGCCCTCGACCCCGACGAGCTGCGCGATGCGCTTGCCCACGGCATCATGCAGGTCGTTCAGCGGCACGAACATCTTCGACGCGTAGTTCATGGCCGCCATGACTTCGGGCAGCATCAACGACGCGGTCAGGAGCGTGTACGTCTCGGCCGCGTTGATGAGCGGACGAACGCCAAGCTCCTTGAAGAAGTCACGGCTCTCCGGCGCGATCGCGGCGGCCGAGGCGATGTCGGGAACGACGGCGCCAGCGAGCGGCACGGCGGACAGCGTCTGCAGGAAGGCTCTTCGATTCGGCATGGGCATCTCGTCTCGTTGAATGGGCGCGCCTCCGCGACGCGCGCCGGCGTCAGAGGGCGCGAATCTTGACGTTCTTGAACCAGACTTCGCTGCCATGATCCTGGAGCAGAATGCGCGTCGGGGTCTTGGAGCCGAAGTGCGGCACGGGCTTGAACTTGCTCTGCTGCACGGCGCTGAGCAGCGCAGGGCTGTCGAGCTCGTAGGTGACGATCTGCACGCCGTTCAACCAGTGCTCGACATGCCGACCTTTGACGACGATCCGCGATGAGTTGAACTGGCCGATCGGCCGGACCTTCCGTTGGGCGTTGGGCGCCACGAGCGCGTAGAGCGCGCCCGTCATTCCCGTCGCGCCAAGCGCCGTTTCCGTCTGCTTCGCGTCGTCGATAATCTGGTACTCGTGTCCGATGGCGCTTTGTCCGTCGTCTCCCGGCCACAAAGCGGCGCGGCTCGTGCGCTCGCGCACGAAGTACTTCACGCCGCTGTTGCCCGTGTCGCGCGTCGTGATGCGCCAGTCGAACTGCACATCGAAATCGCTGAACCGGTCGACGGTGACGATGTCGCCGCCGCTGCTGGCGGGCGTGCCGTCCGACGAGACGCTTCGCAGGCAGCCGTTCTCGACGCGCCAGCCCTTCGCCGGATCGAGCGCCGGGTCGTACGCCTGCCAGCCGTGGAGCGACTGGCCGTCGAACAGCAGCCGCCATCCCGCCTGACGCTCGGCGGCCGAGAGCACGTTGTCGGCGGCGCGCTGCCCGGCAGCTGCCGCCGTCGCGGCGACGATTGCCGCAAGCACGAGAGAGGGCAAACGCATGCCGCAGTCTAGCCCGAAATTCTTTGCGTCCGGCGCCGCTTTTCGCGCGTGGCTCGCGCGCCACCACGGCTCGAAATCCGAGCTGCTCGTGGGCTTGTACAAGAAGGGCGCGGCACGGGCAGGCATGACCTATCAGGACGCGCTCGACGCCGCGTTGGCGTACGGATGGATCGACGGCGTTCGCCGCCGGCTCGACGACGAGCGGTGGACAATTCGGTTCACACCGCGGCAAGCGAGCAGCATCTGGAGCAACATCAACACCCGACGGGTGGAGGAGTTGAAGCGGCGCGGATTGATGGCGCCGCCGGGATTGAAAGTCTTCGCCGCGCGCGAGGCGCGTCGCGCGGGCGTGTACTTGCACGAGCGAGCCCCGTTGTCGCTGGATGCCGCGGGCCAAGCGCGCTTGGCCGCCCACCCGGCCGCCAAGGCGTTCTTGGACGCCCAGCCGCCCGGCTATCGGCGGCTGGCGATCGGCTGGGTCATGAATGGCAAGAAGCCCGAGACGCGCGAGCGGCGCCTGCAGCGTGTGATCGACATCTCGGCCAGGCAGCGCCGGATCGACTTCATGAAGCGGTGGGCCGAGTAGCGCCCTTCTTCAGAAGCTGTACTTCGGCTCGATGTCGATGGGCACCGCGTTGAGCTTGTCGAGCACGCGCTGCACTTCGGGACGAATGACGACGGTTCGCTTCAGCAAGTCCTGCGCGGCGGCGTAGTTGCCCTCCGCTTCGATCGTCATCAGGTCGCGCGTGAGCGACCCGACGGCGTCTCGGATCTTCGCCGGCGCGATGGAGAACGTGCCGTCCCCGTTGACGACGACGGCGCCGCGGTCGAGCAGCGTGTTGAGCTGCAGCGCGATGCCCTTGCCGTGCGCCTCGTTGAGGCCGAAGCGGATCGACCGAAACGCGGAGGCCAGAAACGTGTCGTACATCGACGCGGCGATCGCCGGGCTCACCGTGCCTTTGTCGGCCAGCTGCTGCAGCGCCCACAGACCGGAGATGTCGGCCTTGGCCTCTTCGATCGCCGAGTAGGTGTCTTTCAATGCGAGCCGCACGGCCTGGCCTGAACCGGGCTGCCGCGAGCCGCCGACCTGATGCGGTCCGAGCCCGTGCATCAGCTCGTGCATCAGGATGTGGGTGAAGAACGCGTCGAAGCTGACCTTCGCGCGGTCGGCGGCCGACAGCGCGACGCCGGCAATCGGCGTCAGCACCTTGTCGAACTTCGCCTGTTGCACGTTCTTCAGCATCACGCGCTTCGAGCCCTTCTCCTTGATCACGCGGTCGTCGTTCGGAAGGTTGAAGGCGGCGGTCTGGACGCCGCGATTGCCGTCACCCGACGTGAACACGACGTTGACGACGCGAATCGGCGCCAGCGCGCCGAGCGATGGATTGCGGTAGGCGGCGTCGATCGGCAGCGCGTTCTCGAGGCCCTGGAGCTCCGCGCCGAACGCCGACAACTTCTGCGTCTCGGCGTCGTCGCGAATCGCGATGAACGCTTCGAACGCGGCCTTGTAGCCGAACCACTCGTCCTCGTACGTCTCGTACGGGCCGATCGTCGGCTCGATCGACGCGTCGAGGGCCATCCACGCCATGTCGCTGGCGAAGTAGTCGTTCGAGAGGAACGCGTCGGCCCGGGCCGACAGAAACGCCTTGAGCGTCGGTTGCGAGGTGAGCGCGGCCGCCTGGCGAAGCGCGGCGGCGGCGTCGGCGAGCGTGTTCTGATACGCGACGCTGTAGGGAACGGTCGTGAACGTGCCGTTGGCGGCGCGGCGGATGACGGAGAAGAATCCGGTGGCGTTGTCGCGCGCGCTGCCGCTCAACCCCGCGATCCATCGTTCGATGTCGGCTTTCGTCGCGTCAGCCGGATAGAAGTTCGCCTGCAGCGGCTTCTCCGACGGCAGCATCGCGGCGAGCGGACCGGTGATGAACGGCCGATTGTGATCGATGCGATCCCATGGACCTTTGTTGATGAGGAAGTAGTGCAGCTGGCGGCGGCCTGCGTCACTGCGATCCGCCGAGAGCGCCGTCAAGAGCGCGGTGTTGCCGCTCCACACCTGCTCGAGAAACAGTCCGTCGATCACGCGCGCCGCGTGCACGAGCTTCTCGAGCGCCTGCCGCTCGTTCGGCGGCAGCGCCGCCGTGTTCGCGGTGATCTCGGCGGGCGCAAACTGCGACAGCTTCGCGTCGAGCGGATCGGCAGCCGCCGTCGGTGGTGCCGGTGGAGGAGTACTGCATGACGTCATGATCACGAGTGCGAACAGGCGAACGGCAACGTTCGTAACGCGGTGGCGCATAGGCCCCATCTGGATTGCGAATACTGACTATTAGCAGACTACAATGGTTTGATTATTTATGAAGAACATCGCGCCGAATGATGCGGCCGCGCTCGAAGCCATTGAAACGCGCGAGTGGCTCGAGTCGCTCGACTATGTCCTTCGCACCGGCGACAAGAGCCGTGTGATTCGTCTGCTCGAGGCGCTGCGCACGCACGCGCGTCAGGCCGGCGTCAAAGAGCCGTTCACGTCGAACACGCCGTACATCAACACGATTCCCGAGCAGGATCAGGTGCCGTATCCCGGCGATCGGGAAATCGAGCGCCGCATCAAGAGCCTCGTGCGCTGGAACGCGCTCGCGATGGTCGTCCGCGCGAACCGCGAATCGGACGGCATCGGCGGCCACATCTCGACGTACGCCTCGTCGGCGACGTTGTACGAAGTCGCGTTCAATCATTTTTTTCGCGGCAAGGATGCCGGCGTCGATGCCGACATCATCTACTTTCAAGGACACGCGTCGCCCGGCCCGTACGCCCGCGCGTTTCTCGAAGGCCGGCTCTCCGAAGAGCAGGTGCGCAACTTCCGCCGTGAGCTGAAGCCCGGCGGCGGGCTCTCGTCGTACCCGCATCCGTGGCTGATGCCGGACTTCTGGGAATTCCCGACGGTGTCGATGGGCCTCGGCCCGCTCATGTCGATCTACCAGGCGCGCTACGCGCGGTATCTCGAGAATCGCGGCCTCAAGCCGGTCTCAAATCAGAAGGTGTGGGCGTTTCTCGGCGACGGCGAAACCGACGAGCCCGAAACGCTGGGCGCCATCTCGCTCGCCTCGCGCGAGAAGCTCGACAACCTCATCTTCGTCATCAACTGCAACCTGCAGCGGCTCGACGGCCCCGTGCGCGGGAACGGCCAGATCATTCAAGAGCTCGAGGCGAATTTCCGCGGCGCCGGCTGGAACGTCATCAAGGTGCTGTGGGGCTCGGCCTGGGATCCGCTGCTCGCCCGCGATCACGAAGGTCTCCTCACCAGGCGGATGGGCGAGATTGTCGACGGCGAATACCAGCGCTTCGTCGTCGAAGACGGCGCGTATCTGCGGAAGCACTTCTGGGGCACCGACCCGAGGCTCCTCGAGATGGTGCGGCACTTGTCCGACGCCGATCTCAAGAAGCTCCACGTGGGCGGGCACGATCCGCTCAAGGTCTACAACGCGTACCTGGCCGCCACGCAGCACAAGGGCGCGCCGACGGTCGTCATCGCCCGCACGATCAAGGGCTACGGCCTCGGCGAAGCGGGCGAGGGCAAGAACATCACCCATCAGCAGAAGAAGATGAACGAAGCGGATCTGCGGCATTTCCGCGATCGCTTTGCCATTCCGATCGCCGACGAGCGGATTGCCGACGCGCCGTTCTATCGGCCGGACGAGAACAGCGCCGAGATCAAGTACATGAAGGAGCGCCGTGCGGCGCTCGGCGGATTCGTCCCGCGCCGCGTCGTCTCGGCGCCGTCGATTACGCCCGCGCTCGGCGAGGTCTTCGACGAGTTCTACAAGGGCGCCGACGGCCGCAAAGCGTCCACGACGATGGTGTTCGTGAAGATGCTCGCGAAGCTGCTCCGCGACAAGGAAATCGGCAAGCTGATCGTGCCGATCGTGCCAGACGAGGCGCGCACCTTCGGCATGGAAGCGCTGTTCCGTCAGGTGGGCATCTACTCGAGCATCGGCCAGCTGTACGAGCCGGTCGACAAAGAGACGCTCCTTTATTACAAGGAAGCGAAGGACGGTCAGATCCTCGAGGAAGGCATCACCGAGGCCGGATCGATCTCGTCGTTCATCGCGGCCGGAACGGCGTATGCCACGCACGGCGTGAACACGATTCCGTTCTTCATCTACTACTCGATGTTCGGCTTCCAGCGGGTTGGCGATTTCATCTGGGCGGCGGCCGACACGCGCGTGCGCGGCTTCCTGCTCGGCGGCACGGCCGGGCGCACGACGCTCGCCGGCGAGGGATTGCAGCACCAGGACGGCCACAGCCACGTGCTCGCGCTGCCGGTGCCGACCTGTCGCGCCTACGACCCGGCGTACGCCTACGAGCTGGCGGTCGTGATCGAGGACGGCATCAAGCGCATGTACGGCGACGGCGAGCAGGCCTTCTACTACATCACCGTGATGAACGAGCAGTACGAGATGCCGGCGATGCCGGACGGCGCGCGCGAGGGCATCTTGAAAGGCCTCTACAAGTTCTCGTCCAGCCCGGCCGGCACGGGCCGCGCCGCGAAGGGCGCGCACGCGCAGCTCATCGGCAGCGGCGCGATTCTGAACGAGGTCGTCAAGGCCGCGGCGCTGCTCGAGAAGTACGGCGTGTCGTCGGACATCTGGAGCGCCACGAGCTACAACGAGCTCTATCGTGACGCGCATCGCGTCGAACGCTGGAACCTGCTGCATCCGGGCGAGAAACCGAAGCAGGCGTACGTGAGCGAGTGCCTCTCGGGCACGTCCGGCGTGGTCGTCGCCGCGTCGGATTACCTCAAGAGCCAGCCCGACATGATCTCCCGGTGGATTGGCCGGCCGGTCGTCACGCTCGGCACCGACGGGTTCGGACGCAGTGAAGATCGCGCGTCGCTGCGCCGGCACTTCGAAGTCGACGCGCCGTCGATCGCCGCCGCCACGCTCTCGGCGCTCGTGCGCGAGAAGCAGCTCGATCTCAAGGTCGTCAAGCAGGCGTTCAAGGAGCTGGACGTCAACGCGGAGAAGATCGATCCGGCGATTGCCTGAACCGAACGGCCTCGCCGCCTCACACCATGCCCATGGAATTCAAACTCCCCGAATTAGGCGAGAACGTCGAAAAAGGTGACGTTGTTCGCGTTCTCGTCGCGGCCGGTCAGACGCTGAGCGTCGACCAGCCGGTGCTCGAGCTGGAAACGGACAAAGCGACGATCGAAGTGCCGTCGACGGTGGCCGGAAAGATCTCGGCGGTGAACGTGAAGGCCGGCGACAAAGTGAAAGTCGGCCAGGTCGTCCTCGTCGTCGAGCCGGGCGCCAATGGCGCCTCGGCGCCGGAGAGCAAGGCCCCCGAAGGAAAGGCGCAGGAGACGACCGCGCGCGATCGCGAAGCGACCATCGGCACCGCGCCCGAGGCCGAAGAGCAGCAGCCGCCCCCGCCGCCGGCGAAGGCGCCGGCCAAACCGGCGTCGGTCGTCGACATCAACGCCGGCCGCGCGGCGCAGCCAGCCGCGGCCAGTCCGCGTGCCGAGGCGCAGGCGCCGGCACCGGCGCGTGAAGGGCTCGGCCTCGAGCTCGCGCCGCCCGTGCCGGCGGCGCCTTCGGTGCGGCGATTTGCGCGCGAGCTCGGCGTCGACATCGCGGCCGTGCCAGGAACCGGCCCGGGCGGCCGCATCGGCCCCGACGATGTGAAGCAGCACGTGCGCACGGTGGTGAACGGTGCCGGCCCGGGTGGCGCGGTTCGGCGAGCGCCGCTGCCGGATTTCTCGAAATGGGGAGAGGTCGACGCCAAGCCGATGTCGAACATCCGGCGGGTGACGGCCGAGCATCTCGAGGCGGCGTGGCGTGCTCCGCACGTGACGCAGCACGACAAGGCCGACGTCACCGCCATCGAGGAGTTCCGGCGGCAGTACGCCGCGCGCGTGGAGCGGGGCGGCGGCAAGCTCACCGTCACCGCGATTCTGATCAAGATCGCCGCCGCGGCGATTCAGCGCTACCCGCAATTTGGCGCGTCGATCGATCTTGCCAATCAGACGATCGTCTACAAGAAGTACTGCCACATCGGCGTCGCCGTCGACACCCCGAACGGTCTGCTCGTTCCTGTTATCCGCGACGCGGACAAGAAGACGATCACGCAGATTGCGGCCGACCTCGCGGTGCTGTCTCAGAAGGCGCGCGACAAGAAGCTGAGCCTGGACGACATGGCGGGCGGCGTCTTCACGATCTCCAATCTCGGCGGCATCGGCGGCACGTCGTTCACGCCGATTGTCAACGACCCGGAGGTCGCGATTCTCGGCGTGTCTCGTGGTGCGAAAGAGCCGGTGTGGAAGGGCGATGCCTTCGAGCCGCGCGAGATGCTGCCGTTGTCGCTGTCGTACGACCACCGCGTGATCGACGGCGCCGACGCGGCGCGATTCCTGCGGTTCATCTGTGACGCGCTCGAGGCACCCTTGTCCATGGTGCTGTGAGCGCGACGAGCGGGCGGGTACTCATGTCTTCTTTTCAGGTCGTAGTCATTGGCGGTGGTCCGGGCGGCTACGCCGCCGCGTTTGCCGCGGCCGATCTCGGCATGCAGGTGGCGCTCGTCGACACCGAGCCGAATCCCGGCGGCGTCTGTCTGTATCGCGGCTGCATTCCGTCCAAAGCGCTGCTGCACGTGGCCAAGGTCATCAGCGAGGCCAAGCATGCGTCGGCATGGGGCGTGTCGTTTTCCGAGCCGAAGATCGATCTCGACAAGCTCCGCACGTTCAAGAACACGGTCGTGCAGAAGCTGACGGGCGGCCTGGGCCAGTTGTCGAAACAGCGCAAGGTCACGTATATCCAGGGCCGCGCGGCCTTCGTCGACAACACGACGCTCAGCATCGAGCCGCTCACCGGCTCGGCGCAGCCGGTTCAAGGTGGGGCGCCGCAGACGTTGACGTTCGAGCACGCGATCATCGCGACGGGCTCGCGCCCGGCGACCGTGCCCGGACTCTCGATCGACAGCCCGCGTTTGATGGACTCGACCGGCGCGCTCGATCTCCCCGACATCCCGAAGACCCTGCTCGTGGTCGGCGGCGGGTACATCGGGCTCGAGCTCGGCTCGGTGTACGCGGCGCTCGGCACCAAGGTCACCGTCGTCGAGATGACGCCGGGTCTGCTGCCCGGCGCCGATCGCGACCTCGTGACGTTCCTCGCGCGCCGCATGGAGCAGACGGTCCACAAGGTGCTCGTGAACGCGCGGGTCGTCGAGATGAAAGACGCCAAAGCGGGCGTCAAAGTACGGATTGAGGACGAAGGCCTCGCCGACGCGGACAAGGATCAGACGTTCGACCGCGTGCTGGTGTCGGTCGGGCGCAAGCCGAACGGGCACGTGCCGGGCATCGAGAAGACGCGCGTCAAGGTCGATCCGCGCGGCTTCATCGCCGTCGACGGCGCACGGCGGACCGACGAGCCGAACATCTACGCGATTGGCGACGTCGTCGGCGAGCCGATGCTCGCCCACAAGGCGTCACACGAGGCGCGCGTCGCGGTCGAGTCGATTGCCGGCCACAACGTGGTGTTCGAGCCGCAGGCGATTCCTGCCGTCGTCTTCACCGACCCCGAAGTGGCGTGGTGCGGCCTGACCGAGAGCGAGGCGAAAAAGCAGGGGCGCGACGTCGAAATCGCCAAGTTCCCGTGGGCGGCGCTCGGCCGGGCCCAGGCGATCGATCGGCCCGACGGCGTCACGAAGCTCGTGATCGATCCGGCCACCGAGCGCATTCTTGGCGTCGGCATCGTCGGATCCGGCGCAGGCGAGCTCATCGCCGAAGGCGTGCTCGCCGTCGAGATGGCGGCGCTTGCGACCGACCTCAAGCTGTCGATCCATCCGCACCCGACGCTGTCGGAGACGCTGATGGAAGCGGCCGAAGTGTTCTTCGGCCAGTCCACGCACGTCTATCGTCCAAAAAAGAAATAGGGGCGGCACGGGCCGCCCCTCTCGTTGACCGCCGCGCGCGACGCTAGCGGCTGCCGCGCATGATCGTCACGTGGTACGCGCCGGAGTTGTCGCTGAACCCGTCGTCGTTCACGCCCAGCCACAGGCGGCCGGTCGCGGGCATCGTCACGGCGCCGCGGTTGTTGCCGATGAGGAACGGCGTGCCGTTTGCGCCGACCTTGCCGATGAGCGCACCGACGCCGGCCGACTGGACCGGGTACTTGTCGCTCTTCACATCGGCCTTGCCGCCCGCGTTCGTCGTGTTGTTCGCGCCCTGGATATAAATGATGTCGCCTTGCGCGTCGAAGCGCAGCACGTCGCCTTGCATGACGTCGAGGCTCGTGTCATTCCACGCCGTGTTGGCCTGGACGCTGAGGTCCTGCTTCACGATTTGGAAATTGCGTCCGTACGCGTAGGCGCTGTTCTGCGTGTTTTGCGCGTTCTGTCCGGACGCGCCGTTGCGCGGTCCGCGGTAGTTGAACGTGTTGCGCGCGCTCTGCGGGTTCAGATAGATGCGCGCGACGTCGCGGATCGGCAGCTCACGCGTGCTGCCGTTTTCGTCCTGCCACCGGACCGTGTCGCCGCCGATGAGGTTGACGAAATGGCCGCGAACCGTGTCGCCGTTCCGCATCGCCATCAGATGACCGCTCTCCGGGAGTGCGGCGAGCTCCGCGTTGCGCGGCGTGCCCCCGATGAAGTCAATCACCGCGACCTGGTCGTAGTGAAAGATCTGCTCGGGCTGACCCGGCGTCACCGCCAGGCTGAAGTCGTTGTCGATCAAGTCCTCGCGCGTGTTCGTGTGGAACACGACCGTGCCGCTGATGCGTTCGCCGCTCGTCAGGATGAACGTCGCTCGCTCTGCCGCCACCAACGCCGTGCCGCCGAGGCACAGCGCCAGCGCGACTGCCAGAATTCGTCGTGCCATTGGGATCCTCCTCACGTAGAGCACGCGACCGCGCGCTCCGCAGTGTTCGAAAAACAGTCACAAGACGGCTGTCTTTACGTCGCTGCTCGTGAGAAGTGCAATTCGCTTGCCCGTCAGGCCACGGATTGAGGGACGGCGGGCGTGTCGTATTTCGAGTCACTCGCCGCCACTGTTGATTCAGGCACTCGCTCGAGCGCGGGCGCGGCAAGCGCCGCCACCACGTAACACATGCTGCCGGCGAGCATGGCGGCCTTGAATCCGAGCGTGAGCGCGATCATCACGGTGGCGACCGAGCCGATGACGGAGGTGATGCCGTTCAGGCCCCAGTAGAAAGGTGGAGCGGGGAAAGGACCATGACCGACGCGGTGGAGTCCGCGCGGAAACGGCATTCCCATCGCGAGCCCGAGCGGGGCGATGATGGCCACCGCGACGAGCAGGCGTCCGGCAAGCGGGAGCGGCAGCAGCGCGGGCACGGCGACCGGCAGGACGAACGCGCTCGCGGCGCCGAGGATCGCGACCGCGAGACAGGCCGCGCGCACGGGGACGCGGCGGCTCAGCGCCGATCCGATCCCGCCTGACGCGAGCAGCGTGAACAACAGCACCGACAGCGTGAAGCTTGGATGGCCGAGCAATAGCGTGAGGTTCTGCAGCAGGGCCAGTTCGACGCTGATGAAGCCGAGGCCGAGACAGGCGAAGTAGACGATCGAGCCGACGTACGGTCCGGTCGCCTCGCCGCGCGGCTTGCCGAATGCGGCAAACAACACGAGCAGCGCCGCGGCCGGGGCGACGAGCACCGTGAGCAGCATGTGCGCGATCGTCTGGTGCATGCCCCACGGCCGCGACGTCGCGAAATAAAACGGACTATCGTCGAAGACCGGTCCGACGCGAATCGGCGACGCCGCGTCGTACGCCGCGAGCGTCGTCCGGCCGGTGAGCACGTCGGTGTACGGCGGCGTGGTGGCGCGGCCGGGCACGAGCAGCGGCTGCGCGCTCGTCCAGGAGGTCATGATTTCGTCGGCCTGCGCCGCGCTCAACGGCTGCTTGCGGAGCATGAACAGCATCTGTGGCGGCTCGTCCGGCCGCCCCTCCCGCCGTTCCATGAGCACGACGATCCGCTTGGCGGCTTCTTCGGGGCCGAGCAGCGCCACGGCATTCGACACGAGCCGCGGGATGTCGAGATCCCAGCGGAGAATGACGAGCTCGCCGTTATCCGTCAGATGGTCGTAGTACGCGCGAAACGCCTGCGTCGTGTAGAGGTAGTTCTCCGAGAGCGACAGGCCACCGGACGCGACCGACGCCCACGAGTCGACGAAGCCGAGGAAGATCACGTCGAAATTGCGCGTGGTGCGGCTGATGAAATTGCGTCCTTCGCTGTGGACGATTTCGACGTCCGGCCGGTCGTACAGATGTCCGGCCCGCGCGCCGTAGTGGCGGACGAACTGCACCATCAATGGATTCAGCTCGACCGCGGTCACATGCCGGCTCCCGGCGGCGAGCGCGGCCAGCACATCGGCGCCGCCGCCCGGACCGATCACCATGGTGTCGGCGTTCGGCACGAACTTGAATGGCAGCGCGCGATACCAATTCCGCAGGCGCTGCACGCTGCCAAGATCGCCGTCCCACGACTGCACGCTGGTCCACGCGTCCGCGTCGATGTACAGACGAGCCAGGTAGGGCGGCGGGAATCCCTCGACCGCATCGATGCGCGAGTAGGCGTTCCATCCGGTTTGCGTCACGCGCGTGCCTGGCGTTTGATCCATCTGGCGCCGCATCGCCTTCGACGTCCCGGGCACGACGTGCATCCATCCGCTGTGGAGATTGCCGACGCCGAGCGCGATGGAGATCAGCGCGCCGATGAGCCCGACTGCGCGGTTCTTCGGCGCGAGGCAGACGGCGCCGAGGAACGCGGCGCCCGCGGCGATCAGGACGGCGCCCTCGCCTCCGACCGTCTGCAGCCAGAACGCGACGCCCAACGCGCCCGCGGACGCGCCGAGCAAGTCGAACAAGTACAGCGAGCTGGCGATGGCGCGCCGCAAGTCGAACACCATCGACAGCACCATGCCGGCGATGAAGAAGGGCAGGAGCGGCGCGATGAAGAACACGGGCAGCAGGTCAATCGTCGCGGGCAGCCGCGAGACGAGCGCGAGGCAGAGGAGAATCGCGGCGCCGTACGCGGCGGCCAGTACGCCTGCGCGACCGAGCGAGAACGCCACGCGGCGCCGCAGCAGATGTAGCGCCAGGCCGCCGAGACCCCATCCGAGCAGCGCCACCGAGACGGCAACGAACGTGAAGTGATACCAGATCGTCGCCGAGTAGATGCGCGTGAGGCCGATCTCGAAGGTCAGGCCGGAAAATGTGATGAGAAAAATGGCGAGCCGCAGCAGCATGCCGGGAATCATAACGGAGACTTTTGTGCGAAGCTCGGGACTGATGCCGCTGCTCTCGCGCGCCGTCGGGTCATGGGGCCGCGCTCTCGCGGTCGCCGCCTGCATGTCTGCCGCGGCCGTTGCCGCGCAGGCGCACCGGACGAGCACGGTCATCGACGCGACACAACTCCTCGCCGATGCGCAGCGTCTGTCGTCCGACGACATGCAGGGGCGGCTCATCGGGAGCGCGGGCGGGATCAAGGCGCGCGCCTTTGTCGTCGAGCGGTTCAGGGCGATCGGCTTGAAGCCGTTCGGTGCATCCTTCGAGTCGCCGTTTTCGTTCGCATTGTCGACGGGCGCGGTCGAGACCGGCGGCGCCAACGTCGTCGGGTACGTCGAAGGCGCGCAGACCCCGCAGACGTTCATCGTCGTGAGCGCGCACTACGACCACATCGGCGTGCGCGGCGGCCGCGTCTACAACGGCGCCGACGACAACGCGTCAGGCACCGCGGCGCTCCTCGCCGCCGCGAAGTACTTCACGTCGCATCGGCCGCAACATTCGATTGTCTTCGCCGCGTTCGACGGTGAAGAGGCCGGGCTTCGCGGCTCGGCCGCATTTGTCGCGCATCCGCCGGTCAACGCGTCGGCGATGGTGCTCGACGTCAACCTCGACATGGTCGGCCGCGATGCGGCGGGAAAGTTGTTTGCCGTCGGGACGTTCCTCAATCCCTTCTTGAAGCCGTACATCGACAAGGTGGCGCCCACCGCGCCGGTGCGTCTGCTCATCGGGCACGACGTGCCGAACCAGCCGGGCGTCGAGGACTGGACGAAGGACTCCGATCATTGGTCCTTTCAGCAGGCCGGCATTCCGGCGGTGTACCTCGGTGACGAGGATTTTGCCGAGCAGCATCAACCGACGGACGACTACGAGACGCTGACGTTCGACTTCTTCATCGGCGCGGCCGAGACGGCGGTCGCGCTCGTGACCGCCTTCGATCAGAACCTCGAGCCCGTCGAGCGCCGCCGCTGAGCGCACTTTCGCCCTGTGGGCTTGTCGGATATCGTTATCGGGTTCCATGAGCCGAAATCCGGGCACCAGTCGCCCCGCCGACGTCGTGCGCGAGGCCGTCTCGTCGGCCGAACAGCGGCGCCGGCGTCGCGAAGCCGCGCGGCAGCTGTGGCGCGCCGCGCCCCTCGCCGCGATCGCCTGCCTCGCGATCGCGATACTCGGGAGGTGGATGCACTGGAGCGTCGCCGTCCCCATCTCGGCGCTCGTCATTGGCATCGCGGCCGCTGGGGCGTTCGTGCTGTATGCCGGTCGGGTCCGACCGCTGTCGGATGTCGTCGCCGCCTCTATCGATGCCGACGCCGGCCTCGGCGGTGAGCTCCGGAGCGCCGCGTGGTTTGCCGCCAAGGACACGCGCGACGAGTGGATGGACTACCACCTCGCGCGCGCCGCCGAACGCGTGCAGGCGCAGAACTGGACCGCTCTCTATCCGGCCTATCGCGCCACGCGCGAGCGCCTGCTCACGGGCGCGCTCGCCGTCGCCGTCGTCGCGCTGGTCGTCACGTGGCCAGGGCGCGCCGGAATCGCCGCGCGCGTGCCGGTCGCCTCCGCCGTCGCTCCCGCGGCGCTGCCTGACGGCGCGGGTCTGATTACGCCGGTTCCCGAGGATCTGCGCAAACAGATCGAAGACCTCCTTGCTGCGGCGGAAAAGGGGACGATGTCGGCGCAGCAGCAGACGAAGACGGCGGCGAAGCTGTGGAATTACATGGCGACGTTCAACCTGCCCGACGACCCCGAGGCGTTGAAGCAGCTGGCGAAGATGATGGATCCCAACCAGAAGGGGTCCGCTGACGACGCCGCGCGCAAGATGCTCGAGCTGGCCGACAAGGCGAACAAGGCGGCCGATGCCGACAGCATTCCGCCCGAGCTCCGGAAAGCCATGCAGGATCTCGGCAGCCAGCTGTCCGAAGCGGCCGAGGCCGAGCAGCACAGCAGCGAGAAGGCCAACCAGCAAAACGGCGCGTCGAAGGACGCGACGCCTGGCGAGGCGGCCGCCGACGCGAAATCCGCTGACCTCGACAAGTCGTCCATCCAGTTCTCGAAAGACAACAACGCCTCGGCCGGGGCGAGCATGATGATGCTCTCCGAGCAGCCAGGACAGCCGGGCGGCGGGTCGGCGTCCGGATACGGCGGCGCGGGCGGATCGAAGGCCGCGAACAACGGGACGATGCCGCCGCAGCTGCAGCAGGCGCTGCGGCGCGAGACGGTCGAGGCGAACACCGACACGGCCGGCGACAACGTGCTCTCCGAGACGCGGCACAAGACGGAGCACACGAGCGCCACTGTGGGTTTTGCCGGCACGGCGCCCGGCGCGCACGTGCAAGCGCCCGCCGCCGCGCCGCCGCCTATTCCTGAAGATCGCCGATCCGTCGTCGAGACTTACTTCACACGCAAACAATGACTTCAATTGCCGTCGAGCAGTCGATCGATCAATTTCGCGAGCGCTTCATTCGCATCACAGAGCAGGTCGGTCGGCGCATCGTCGGCCACGAGGACATCGTCACGGCGACGGTCACGAGCCTGCTTGCCGGCGGCCATATCCTGCTCGAAGGCATTCCCGGCGTCGGCAAGACGAGCCTCGTGCACACGCTCGCCGACGTGCTGCATCTGAAGTTCGCGCGCATTCAGTTCACGCCGGACTTGATGCCCGCCGACATCGTGGGCACGAACATCGTGCAGGAGGACACGCACGGCCGGACGTTCTTCGAGTTCCAGCCGGGGCCGGTGTTCGCCAACGTCGTCCTTGCCGACGAAATCAATCGCGCGACGCCGAAGACGCAGTCGGCGCTGCTCGAGGCGATGCAGGAGATGAGCGTGTCGGTCGGCAAGACGACCTACAAGCTCGAGCAGCCGTTCCTCGTGCTCGCGACGCAGAACCCGCTCGAGATGGAGGGCACCTATCCACTGCCCGAGGCGCAGCTCGACCGGTTCTTCTTCAAGCTCAAGGTGCTGTATCCGCCGGAAGAGGCGATGCATCAGATCCTGGAACGTACGACGCGGGAGGTCGAACCGTCGGTCGATCGCGTGCTCGACGGTCCCGAGATTCTCGAGATGCGCCAGGTCACGCGCGCGGTGCCGGTCGCGCGGCCCGTGCAGGCGTACGCGATTCGACTGACCCTGGCGTCCCATCCCGATTCGCCGTACGCGACGCCGCTCGTCAAGAAGTACGTCCGCTACGGCGCCAGCCCGCGCGCGGCGCAGGCGTTGGTGCTCGCGGGCAAGATTACGGCGCTCAATCGCGGCCAGGCGTTCGTGTCGATTGACGACATCCGCGCGCTCGCGCTGCCCGCGCTCCGGCATCGCCTGCTCTTGAACTTCGAAGGAGAAGCGGACGAGGTCAACAGCGACACGATCGTCGAGGAGATGCTCCGCACCGTCCGAACGGAGTGAACTGGCATTTTCATGGCACTTCGGTTCGAAAACGACTTCCTCAAGAAGCTCGAGTATCTGAACGTCGTCTCCAAGCGGGCGCTGGCCGGGCAGAACCGCGCGGATCGACTGAGCCCGAAGCGCGGCCGCGGGCAGCAGTTCGCCGATCACCGCGCGTACGCGCCGGGCGACGACTTCAAGCAGATCGACTGGAAGGCGTACAAGCGGCTCGGCCGTCTGCTGCTGCGGTTGTACGACGAAGAGCGCGATCTGCCGATCTACTTGATGCTCGATCGCAGTCGCTCGATGGCCGAGCCCGCGAAGTTCGACATGGCGCGGCGGCTCGCCGCGGCGCTCTGCTACATCGGCCTGGTCCATCTCGATCGCGTGACGATTCTGCCGTTCGGACGCGGTCTTGGCGACGAGTCCATTCCGGGGCGCGGCAAGGCGCGGATCTTCCGGGTGTTCGAGCTGCTCGAGGAGCTCGAGGCCACGGGACCGACGGACTTGCGCGAGTCGTTCAAGGAGTTCGCGTCGCGGCCGCGGCAGATCGGTCTCACCGTCGTGATCTCGGATTTCCTGGATCCCGGCGGATTCGAGGCCGGCTTGAAGATCTTGAGGACGATCGGCCACGACGTCTTCGTCGTGCACATCGCGTCGGCGCGCGACAAGCAGCCGGGCGCGTTCGGGGATGTGCGGTTCGTCGACGCCGAATCAGGCGAGCTGCGCGAGATCGAAGTGACGCCGAAGCTCGCCGCGGCGTATGAGGCCGCCTGGTCGGCGCACGCCGAGCAACTCGAGCATTTCTGCGGACGCTACAACATCGGGTACGTGCGGGCCGACGTCGACGTGCCGTTCGAAGACATCGTCTTGAAGGCGTTCCGGCAGGGGCGGTTCCTCGCGTGACGTTCGGCGCCTTGCCCGCGTGGGCCGCGTGGCTGGTCATCGCCGCCGCAGGCGCGCTCGCGGCGCGGCTGTTCCTGCTGAAGCTGAGGCCGCCGCACATCATCGTGCCGTCGCTGTTGTTCTGGCGGCGCGTGCTCGACGAATCGCGCCAGCTCACGCTGTGGGAGCGCGTGCGCCGCATGGTCTCGCTCGTGGCGACGATCATCGTCGCGGTTCTGCTCGCCGTCGCGTTCGCGCGGCCGGCACGGTTGGACGGCACCGCGACGGCGTCGCGCGGCCGATTGCTCATCGTGCTCGATTCGTCGTGGTCGATGCTGGCGAAGACGACGCACGGCGAGACGCGGTGGGACCGCGCGGTTGCCGAGGCGCGGCGGCTCGCGGTTGCCGCGTCAGGGGAGCCGGTGGCGATCGCGACGACCGCCGACGGTCTCGTGGAGGGGCCGACGACCGATCTCGCGCTGCTCGAGAGCGCGCTCGATCGGATTGTGCCGTCCGGCGGTGCGCTCTCGGCGTGGCCGAGCGTCGCCGGCACCCAAGTCGTGCACTTCATCACCGATGGCACGATCGCGCGAGCGCTGGATCCTGCCGTCGTCGTCGACTCGGTGTTCGAGCCCGCGTCGAACGTGGCGATCACGGCGTTCGACGTTCGTCCGTCGCTCGACGACAGCCATGCCGCCGATGCGTACCTCGAGATCGGCAATTTCGCGGCGGCGCAGCGCGTGCACGTCTCGCTCGCCCGCGGAACCGTGTCCCTGCTCGAAACCGATCTCGACCTCGGCGCCGGTGAAGCTGCGCGGCAGGCCGTGCCGTTGCCGTCGGGCGGAGACGCGCTGCTGCGCGCGAAGATCACGGCGCGCGAGAACGCGCTGCCCGTCGACGACGAGGCGGTCGCGATCGTGCCGCGAGCACGTCCGCTTGCCGTCACGGTCGTGAGCGAACAGCCGGCGTGGCTGGCCGGGTTGCTCGCGAAGGATCGCGGCGTGCACGCGTCGATCGCGACGCCCGCCGCGTATCGGCCCGGCACCGAAGACGTCGTCATCTTCGATCGTTGGGTGCCGAAGGACGCGCCGGTGAAGCCTGCGCTCTGCTTCGAGCCGTCGCCGTCGGTCTCCTGGCTCGGCGGCAACGGCGGCGAGCAGGGCGGCGCGCCGCCGGACACGTTTGCGCCCGAACGCCAGCTGCGGTGGTCGGTTCCCGGCACGCATCCGGTCACGCTCGGCGTCGATCCGTTCACGTTCACGATCGATCGGGTCCGCGCGTATCACACGGCGTCGCTCACACCGGTCGCGGTGTCCGAGCGCGGCACGCCGCTCGTCGACGTGAGCGCGTCGCCGCAACGGCGCTTCGTCGTGGTCGCGTTCGGACCCAACGACTCGAATCTGGCGTCCGCACCGGGGTTTCCCGTGCTCGTCACGAACGCGCTCGAGTGGCTGGCACGTCCGGAGGTTCGCGCGCCGCGGGCGCCCGGCGGGGCCGTCCTCGACGCGACGATCAGCCGACTGACCGGTCCCGATGGCCGGCCGGTGCCGCTGCAGCACGTCCACGACCAGACGATTGCGGTGCTGCGCGCCCCCGGTGTGTATGTCGCCGAAGGCGGAGGAGCGCGCAGCACGTTTGCGGTGAACGTGGGCGACGGAGAAGTCTCGAACCTCCAGCGCACCGGTGTGAGCGCGGCGCGCGGGCGCGAGGTCACCGCCGGCGCGTCGTCTCACGCGTGGTGGGTCTACGTCTCGATGGCGGCCTTCGTGCTGGTGTTCGCGGAGTGGTGGACGTGGCTTCGGCGAATCACGGTGTGACGTGCTGGTGAACTGGACGGATCCGTCGGCGCTCTGGCTGCTTGCCGCCATCCCGCTCGTGTGGCTGGCGCTTCCGCTCGCGCGCACGAACTTCAATCGACGCCAGCGGCTGCTGCAGGCCGCCGTGCGATCGCTGCTGCTCGCGGCGCTCGCGTGCGCGCTGGCGCGCCCCGTGATTGCGACGACGTCGGGTCGTCAATCGATCATCTACATTGTCGACGTCTCGCACAGCATCGCGAGCCGCGCCATCGACGACGCGGCGAATCGGATCGACGCGCTCAATCGTGACGCGAAGCCCGCGCACTTCCGCATCGTCGCGTTTGGCGCCGGCGCGACGGTGCTCGAGAGCACGGCGGCCCTCAAGGAGCTCGCGGCCCAGGAGCCGGGCACGCAGAACGCATCGCGCGGCGTCGATCGCGGCGGCACGAACATCGAGGCGGCGATCGACGTGGCGCGCGCCGAGCTGGCGCCTGGCTACGTTCCGCGCCTCGTGCTGTTCAGCGACGGCGAGACGACCGCGGGCGACACCAGCGCCGCCGCGGCGCGCCTCGCCGCGGAGCGGATTCCGCTGTCGGTCGAGCCGCTCGGGGTGCGGACGATCGGCGACAGTTGGGTCGAATCGATTGACGTGCCGGCCAGACTGACGGCCGGCGAGACGGTCGACATGGCCGTTCACATCGGCAGTCAACGCGACGTCGCCGGCGCCGTCGACATCAGCGTCGACGGCCGCTCCGCCGGTGTGCAGCGCGCGCTCGTGACCGCGGGCGAGACGATCGTCCATCTGAACGTTGCCGTGCCGTCTCCCGGTGCGCACGTGATACGCGCGTCGCTGCAGGCCGCGGGCGACCCGCTCGATCTCAACAACACGCTCGACCGGGGCGTGTGGGCGGCGGCTCGCGCGAAGGTGCTGTACGTCGAGGGCGTGCCGAACAGCGCGCATTATTTGAGCGACGCGCTCAAAGACGCCGGCTTCGACGTCACGCAGGAGCCGCCCGAGTCGCTTCCCGATGCGCCGGCCGCGCTCGATCCGTGGGACGTCGTCATCCTCAGCGACGTCGCGAAGACGGCGCTCACCGAGCCCGCGATGACAGCGCTGTCGGACTGGGTCGAGAAGCGCGGCGGCGGCCTGTTGTTCGCCGGCGGCGAGTCGGTATTCGGCGAAGGCGGCTACCGCCAGACGCCCATCGAGCGCGTCACGCCCGTCACGTTCGAGCGGCGCGACGAGCCGCAAGTCGCGCTCATCATCGTGCTCGATCGATCGTGGAGCATGTCGGGCGCGTCGATGGACCTCTGCAAAGCGGCTGCGCAAGCGGCGATCGACGTCATGACCGACGAGCAGTACGTCGGCGTGCTCACGTTCAACGATCAATTCGATTGGGACGTCACGCTGCGCAATGTCGGCAAGAATCGCGACTACATCCGGCAGAAGGTGTCGGCCATCGAGGCGGCCGGCCACACGCTGATTTATCCGGCCGTGGAGCAGGCGTATCTCGCGCTGCGAACCGCCAAGGCGCGCGCGAAACACGTGATCCTCCTGTCGGACGGGCGCTCGTACCCGGACGACTACGAAGGTCTCGTGAAGAAGATGGTCGCCGCCAACATGACGGTGTCGTCGGTCGCCGTCGGGCCGGCCGCCGACGACGAGCTGCTCGGCAACATCGCGAAGTGGGGCAAAGGGCGCTCGTACGTCGTGCAGGATCCGAAAGACGTGCCGCAGATCTTCGTGAAGGAAGCGAAGAACGCGATGACGCCCGGCTTCGACGAGAAGGGCTTCACCGCCGTCGTCAAGGCGCCGGCGTTCTTGACGGGCGTGGACGTGACGCATTTGCCCGCGCTCAAGGGCCGCACCGTGACGGTCATCAAGGATTCGGCGCTGCAGGTCATCACGTCGGACGATGACGATCCCTTGCTGGCGTTCTGGCAGGTCGGGCTGGGACGCACGGCGGTGTTCGCGTCCGACGTCAAGGATCGATGGGCGGCCAACTGGGTCTCATGGCCGGGATACGAGCCGTTCTTCGCGTCCGTCGTCCGATCGCTGCAGCGCCGGCGCGCGCCGTCGATGTCGCTCGACCTGACGCCGGGGCCGGTCCACGGCGCCTCGCGCACCGTGGCCGTCGCCGTCGAAGCGCGCGACGCGGACGGCGGATATCGCAACCTCCTCCGACCCATCGCGCAGGCCCGCGCCGCCGATGGGACGCCGGTCTCGCTGCCGCTTCGGCAGGTCGCACCTGGCCGGTACGAGACCTCGGTGATTGCCGACGCGTCCAAGGCCCTGACGGTGTCCATCGCCAGTCAGGACGGCCTCGTGTCGCGCGTCGTCGTGCCCGACCCGGCCGCCGAATATCGCTTCCGGCCGATCGACGACCAATTGCTGCGCTCGATCGCCTCGGCGACCGGCGGCGTCTGGCAGCCGACCGCGCAGACGCTGGCCAACGCGACGGGCGACCGCCGCACCGAGCGGCGGCCGCTGTGGCCGGCGTTGATCATCACCGCGTTGGCGCTCTGGTTCGCTGATCTGCTGCTGCGGCGCGTCCGCGTGTTCGAGCCGCGCGTGCAGGCGGCGGCGCGGACATAATGATGCATGCGCATCGCGTATCAGGGTGAACCGGGGGCCTACAGCGAAGCCGCCGGGTTGAAGTTCCACGCGTCGGCCGACTTGATGCCGAACCCGAGCTTCGAGGACGTCTTCAAGGCCGTCGTGAGCGGCACCGCCACGCACGGGATCCTGCCGGTCGAGAACTCGATCGGCGGCACCATCCATCGAAACTTCGACCTGCTGGCCGAAAACGATCTCTCAATCGTCGCCGAAGTCGAGCTGCGCGTCGTGCACTGCCTGCTCGCATACCCCGGCACGACGCAGGCGCAGCTGCGGCGCGTCTACTCGCATCCGCAGGGGCTGGCGCAATGCGAGCAGTTCCTTCGCACGCTGCCGAACATCGAAATCGTCGCGACGTACGACACGGCGGGCAGCGCGAAGCTCATCCGCGACGGCGCGTTGAAAGACACCGGCGCGATCGCGTCAGCGCGCGCCGCCGAGATCTTCGGGCTGGAAGTGTTGCAGTCGGGCATCCAGGACTTCGAGCTGAACCTGACGCGCTTCGTGATCGTCGCGCGGAAGGCCGAGACCGTGCCAGACGCCGACAAGACGACGATTCTCTTCGCGCTGCCGAATATTCCGGGGGCGCTCTTCAAGGCACTCAGCGTGTTCGCGCTGCGCGACATCGACCTCACGAAGCTCGAGTCGCGCCCCATCCGCGGACGCCCGTGGGAGTACCTGTTCTACGCCGATCTCAGCGTCGGCCGCCAGGACATGCGCTGCGCGCGCGCGCTCGTGCATCTCGCCGAGTTCGCGAAGTGGGTGCGAACGCTCGGGTCGTACAAGCGGTGGGACGACAGTAAGGGCTGAGGGGCGGTTACGCGGGAAGGGGTGCTTCGGGCGGCGGTGGGGTTCACCGGCGCACGCGTTCACATGTAGGACGGTAGGAACTGTAGGATTTTCAGGATTCTCTCTGCGTGCGGGCGGGCGAGTTGATGCTTGCCTCTCGCCTGCGCTCGCGCAGCCGAAAACCCAAGTCTTCCTACAGTCCCTATAGTTCCTACATGTGAACTCTTCCGGTGCGATGCCGCGAGTGATCGAGATTCAGTACTTGCGCACGCGCGGATCGATCCGATCCGACCACGCAAGAATGCCGCCTTTCAAGTTCTTCACGCGCTCGAACCCTTTTTCGCGGAGCAGGTTCACGGCCTTCGCGCTGCGGCCGCCCATCTTGCAGTGCACGACGATGTCCGGCGCACCGGGGCCCTGGGGAATCTCGTCGAGGCGGCGGGGCAGCTCGCCGAGCGGAATGAGCGTCGAGCCGGGGATGCGCGCGATGTCGTACTCGTTCTTCTCGCGCACGTCGAGAATCCAGACCGGTTCCTGTCGGTCGAGGCGGTCCTTCAGCTGTTCAACCGTGGTTTCGTAGGCGTTGTCGTCCATTTCACCTGAGGCCGCCGCTTGCGTGGCCGGGGTAATACCGCAGAACTGCTCGTAGTCGATGAGCGTCTTCACCGTCGGGTGGTCGCCGCACACGGGGCACTGCGGATCGCGCTGCAGTTTCAACGTGCGGAAAGTCATCTTCAACGCATCGAACAGCAGCAGCCGTCCGATCAGGCTGTCGCCCGCGCCCACGATGAGCTTGATCGCCTCGGTCGCCTGAATGACGCCGATGATGCCCGGCAGTACGCCGAGCACGCCGCCCTCCGCGCAGCTCGGCACGAGGCCTGGCGGCGGTGGTTCCGGATACAGGCAGCGGTAGCACGGGCCGCCTTTCGTCGCGAACACCGACGCCTGTCCGTCGAAGCGGAAGATGCTGCCGTACGCGTTTGGCTTGCCCGTCAGCACGCACGCGTCGTTGACGAGATAGCGCGTGGGAAAGTTGTCGGCGCCGTCCACGATGATGTCGTAGCCGGAGAAGATCTCGAGCGCGTTCGACGACTTCAGGGCCGTCTCGTGCACGTTGATCTTGGCCGTCGGGTTGATGCCGCGAAGCCGATCGCGCGCAGCCTCGACCTTCGGACGTCCGACGTCGGACGTCGAGAAGAGAATCTGCCGCTGCAGGTTGCTCGCGTCGACGACGTCGAAGTCGACGAGGCCGAGCGTGCCGACGCCGGCCGCGGCGAGGTAGAGCGACGCGGGCGCGCCGAGTCCCCCGGCGCCGACGCACAGCACGCGCGCCGCCTTCAGCTTGCGCTGCCCCTCGACGCCGACCTCCGGCATGATCAGATGCCGGCTGTAGCGGCGGATTTCCTCGTCGGTGAGCTCCGGCAATCCGACTTCCGGCGCCGCCGTCGCCGGCGCGCCGCCCGCGACCGACGGGACGATGCTCACGCTGTCGGAGGCGCTGACGGGCGTCTCCTCGCGCTTCAGGTAGCGGATGTCCTCGTCGTTCAGATAGACGTTCACGAAGCTGCGCAGCTTGCCGTCGGCCGAGAACAAGTGCGGCTTCAGATCGCCGTGCTTGGCCGTCAGATTGCGCAGCAACTCGCCGATCGTCGCGCCGTCGATCTCGACGACGCCCTGGTTGCCCGTGTACGGGCGCAGCGGCGTCGGAATCAAAACCTTCACTGCCATGTCAGTTCTCCCGCTGGATCGATCGTCATCTACGCCGTCGTCATCGTTTCTTCGTCGTAGCCTGAGCGGTCGGCCTTCAGACGCCACGAGCGCATCTCGTCAGGCGTGCCGTTCTTCACCGAGATGATGATGTAACTGAGATTCGGCCACGCGTGCTCGAGGTCGAACCCCGAGGGTATGGCCGGGTGATCCGGATGCGAATGATAGAACCCGAGCAGCTCGCGCCCGGTTTCGGCCGCGCGCTTCTCGGCCATCCGATACTCATCGGGGCCAATGAGGAAGCGCCGCCGGCGCTCGCCGCCGTGCTCGTTCGGCAGCGCGAACGCTTCGGCGACCTCGCCCTGCGCAGGACCAAGGAGCGCGCCGCAGCACTCGTCCGGATAGGTGCTCGCGCCGTGGGCGCGGATCGCCTCGTCGGTGCCCGGACCAAGACGCAATGAGTAGGTCGGACGCGGGGGCGACGTGGAGTCGCGCGGTGCCGGCGCGTTGGCCCAGAAATTTTCGGACAAGTATCGGTCGCCTCCGTCGGGGAATACCGTCACGATGATACCCCGGTCGATCTCGCCCGCGATTCGCAGCGCCGCCGCGAGCGCGGCACCGCCCGACGGCCCGACGAGCACGCCTTCCTCGCGCGAGAGCCGCAGGACATAGCGATACGCGTCTTCGGTCGAGATCCGCTCGTCGCGATCGGCGAGGCCGGGATCGTAGATCGCCGGGACGATCGCCGACTCCATGTGCTTGAGCCCTTCCAGCCCGTGCAGCGGCGACTCGGGCTGCATCGAGATGAGCTGGACGCTCGGCCGCCACTCGCGCAATCGGCGCCCGGTGCCGACGAACGTGCCGCTCGTGCCGAGGCCCGCGATGAAGTGCGTAATCCGGCCGTCGGTCTGCTCGATGATCTCGAGCGCCGTCGTCTCGTAGTGCGCGCGCCAGTTGGCGGGGTTGCTGTACTGATCCGGATAGAAGTACTGCTCGGGCGACTCGCTGTAGAGCCGCCGCGCTTCCCGAATCGCGCCGTCGCTGCCGTCCATCGGATCGGTGAACACGAGCTCGGCGCCGTACGCGTGCAAGAGCTGTTTGCGCTCGCGCGTGACGTTCGACGGGACGCACAACCGGACGTGATAGCCGCGCGACGCGCCGAGCATGGCGTAGGCGATGCCGGTGTTGCCAGACGTCGCGTCGAGCAGGATCTTGCCGCGATGCAAGGCGCCGGTGTGCTCGCCGGCCAGAATCATCGCCAGCGCGGCGCGATCCTTCACCGATCCGCCCGGGTTGCGTGATTCGAGCTTCGCGTAGATCTCGATCTCGGCGCGCGGTTCGAACTTGCGCAGACGCAGCAGCGGCGTGCGGCCGACGAGCGCGGCCAGATCCGGGAACGCGGTGGGAGCGGTGGAGGGCATCGAAAATGTCGACCAACAAAAAAGGCCCGGAGCATCCGGGCCTGAGCTTCAGACGTGCGGCAGCGCTGATGTTAGACCATGCGCACAGCGGCCGCCCGAGAGGCCAGGCCAAATTCGGGCCGACAACAGATGCACGCCGTCACGACTACACGCCGCATCCTTTGATAAATATCGCATCCAGCAGGAGGCGTCAACCGCGACCGGGCCGACCGGCGGCCCCGCGCGGCGGCGTGTTTGACCCCCTCCGGGCCGTGTGGTACTGTTTTGAGGACATGACGTGGGGCTGCGTGTGCGCCTGTTGTCGCTGCACTGGAGTGCGAGGGTGCCGGACCGCGAGCGCGACGCCACGCGACTGACGTCGACAGCTTTCTAGAAAAAGCCCGCGGGATCGGCTCGGCCGTTCCGCGGGCTTTTTCTTTTTCGGGTTTTCTTCGATGCAGCGCACCTCGTCCGAGCTCTTTCCGGTGTTTCTGAAGCTGGCGCATCGGGCCGTGCTCCTGGTCGGCGGCGGGCCGGTGGCGACGAGCAAGCTGCAGGGACTGATTGGCGCGGGCGCGATGATCACGGTGGTCGCCCCGCGCGTGTCTGACGAGATTCTGGCGGCGGGCGTGTGTGTCCACCGCCGCAGATTTCGCGCGTCAGATCTGGATGGCCAGTGGCTGGTCGTCTCGGCGGCGACGCCGGCGGTGAATCGGCAGGTGGCGCGCGCGGCCGAGCGGCGCCAGATCTTCGTGAACGCGGTCGACGACCCGGCGCACGCGAGCGCCTATCTCGGCGGCGTGTTCCGGCGGGCCGGTGTGACCATCGTGGTGTCGACGGACGGGCGCGCGCCGGCGCTGGCCGGTCTGCTGCGTGAAGGGCTCGAGTCGCTCGTGCCCGAAGATCTCGCGCGCTGGATCGCCACGGCGGATCGCGAACGGCGAAAGTGGAAGGCTCGCGGCGTGCCGATGGTGGAGCGTCGTCCGCAGCTGCTGGCCGCGTTGAACCGGTTGTACGAGAAGAGACTCAACTCGTGAACGATGATCGCGTGGGATTTGTGTCGCTGGTGGGTGCCGGCCCGGGAGATGCGGATCTCCTGACGTGCCGCGCGGCGCGCCGGCTGGCGGACGCCGATCTGGTGCTGCACGATGGGCTCATCACCGACGAGGTCTTGAGCTTGGCGCCGACCGCCGACCGCGTGCTCGTGTCCCGGCGTCCCGGCGCCAAACAGGTTGACCAGGCGGCCGTGACACGGTTGATGATCGACGCGGCGCGCAGCGGCCGTCGCGTGGTTCGTCTGAAGGCCGGGGATCCGTTCGTGCTGGGCCGTGGCGGAGAAGAGGCGCTCGCGCTGCTCGATTCGGGCGTGCCGTTCGAGGTCGTGCCGGGGATCAGCGCCGCCGTCGCGGCGCCGGCCGCCGCCGGCATTCCGGTGACGCATCGCGGCGTGGCCTCGGCCTTCGTCGTCGTCTCGGGACACGCGCCGGAGGCGTACGAATCGGTGTTGCGCGGCGTGCCCGCGACCGGCGTCACGGTCGTCGTGCTGATGGGGTTTGGTGAGCGGCGCGCGATTGCGGAGTGTCTGATCGCGGGCGGATGGCCGGCGGACGCGCCGGCCGCGGTCATCAGCAACGCGTCGCAAGCGACGCAGGTCATTTGGAACGGACCGCTCGCAGCCGTCGGCGAGGCGCTGCGCGACGCGGCGCCTCACGACGCGCACACGATCGTCGTGGGCGACGTCGTGGCCGTCGGAGCGGTAATTGCCAGGGGCATTTGCCCGTTAGAGAGCAGGAGATCTCATGCATCAGGATCTGAAGACGTTGGGCCGCGCCCGGCTGTCATTTGCGCGTGAGGCGGACATCGACGAGTTCGCCGCGACGCTCGACAAGTTCGAGCGGGGCGAAATCTCGCCCGATCAGTGGCGCGTGTTCCGCCTCGTCCGCGGCGCCTACGGCCAGCGGCAGCTCGACGACTCGTCGATGCTGCGCGTCAAGATCCCGCAGGGCTACGTGACCGCCGAGCAGCTCTACGCGTTTGCCGACGCGTCGGAGCAGTATTCGCGCGGCTTCGGCCACATCACGACGCGCCAGAACATCCAGCTCCATTTCGTCAAGCTGCACGATTTCGAGCCGGCGATGCGGCGGCTGGCCGAAGCCGGCCTCACGACGCGCGAAGCGTGCGGCAACTCGGTGCGCAACATCACCGCGTGCCCGTATGCCGGTGTGTCGGCGACCGAGCTGTTCGACGTGACGCCATACTCGGATGCGTTGACGCGCTACTTCCTGCGCCATCCGCTGAGCGGCGTCCTGCCGCGCAAGTTCAAGATCGCGTTCGAAGGGTGCAGCGAGGATCACGCCAAGACGTCGATTCACGACATCGGCTTCCGCGCGCGCATCAAAGACGGCCGCCACGGTTTCCGCATGGCGGTCGGCGGCGGCACCGCGATCATGTGCACGTCGGGCACGGAGCTGTTCGACTTCCTGCCGGCGAACGAGATGTTCAACGCCGCCGAAGCGGTCGTCCGCGTCTTCCACAAGTACGGCGACTTCAAGCACAAGGCCCGCAACCGGCTGAAGTTCCTCGTGAAGTCGATGACGTGGGACAAGTTCCGCGAGGAAGTGCTGAAGAACTACGACGAGGTCCGCGCCCAGGGCGGCAAGAGTCTCCCGTTCGATCCCGATGCGCCTCCGGTCGAGCAGGCGCCGGATTGGGATCGGCCCGAGGCGCCGTCGGTCGAGGAGATTGCCCGCCGCGTCATGGCGGCGCAGCTGCGCGGCCCTGGTATTCATCCCGAGACCTACCCGGTCACGAGCCGCGTCGACGTGGACGTCGCGTTTGCGCGCTGGTCGACCACGAACGTCCGGCCGCAGAAACAGAGCGGCTACGCGATGGTGTTCGTGACGCTGCCGCTCGGCGACTTCACGGGACATCAGATGCGCGTGCTGGCGGACCTGACGAACGCGTACTCGGACGGGTCGGCCCGCGTCACCGTCGGCCAGGACCTGGTGATGCGCTGGGTGCCGGTGGACATGGTGCCCGATCTCTATCGTCGCCTTGCCGCCGCCGGCTTGGGAATCGGCGGCGCCGAGACCATCGCCGACGTCACGAGCTGCCCGGGGGCCGAGTCGTGCAAGCTCGCCGTGACGCAATCGCGTGGGCTTGGCCGCACGCTCGGCGAGTTCCTGCGCGGTGCGCCGGAAGTGGCCGCGCTTGCGCCCGATCTCGACATCAAGATGAGCGGCTGCCCGAACGGCTGCGGTCAGCATCACATTGCGGGCATCGGCTTCCAGGGAAGCCTCCGCAAGGTGGAAGGCAAGGCCGTGCCGCAGTACTTCGTGATGGTGGGCGGCGGCTGCGACGGCGACGCGGCTACGTTCGGCAAGGTCGTGGCGAAGATTCCGGCGCGGCGCTGCACGACGGCGCTCGAGCGGCTGTTGAAGCTCTGCGCGGCCGAGCGGCAGCCGAACGAGTCGTCGCGCGAGTTCTTCCGCCGCGTCGATCCGACGAAGATCAAGATCCTCCTGTCGGACCTCGAGCGCATGACGGCCGCCGACGCCAACCCGGAGGACTACATCGATCTGGCCGAGACGAAGGAGTTCGTGCCGGAGACGATGGAAGGCGAGTGCGCGAGCTAGCCGCGCCGCGTGGCTGATCTTGCCGCCGCCCGCGAGGCGATCGTCACGTGCACGGCGTGCGCGCGGCTGCGGGCGTACTGCGAGCGGATCGGCCGCGAGAAGCGCGCGTCGTACCGCGACGACGTCTACTGGGCGCGGCCGGTTCCTGGCTTTGGCGATCCGGCCGCCCGCGTGCTGCTCGTGGGCCTCGCGCCGGCCGCCCACGGCGGCAACCGTACGGGCCGCGTGTTCACCGGCGACGGCGCCGGCGGCTCGGGCGACTTCCTCATGGCCGCGCTCCACGCGAACGGTTTCGCCAATCAACCGTTCTCACGCAGTGTGGACGACGGGCTGACGCTCGATGGCGCGTGGATCGCGGCTGTCGCGCGATGCGCGCCGCCCGACAACAAACCCACGCCGCGCGAAATCGCCAACTGCCGCCCGCATCTGCGCGCCGAGATCGACGCGCTGCCGCATCTGCGCGTCTACGTCGCGTTGGGACGCATCGCGTTCGACGCGTGCTGGCAGGTGCTCGCGGAGCGCGGCTGTCAGCCGCGGCCACGACCGATCTTCGAGCACGGCGCGGTCTACCCGACCGAGATCGGCACGACGGTCATCGCGTCGTACCATCCCAGTCGCCAGAATACGCACACCGGCCGCCTGACGCCGCCGATGCTGCGCGATGTCTTTCGAAAAGCGCGCCGGCTCGCCGATCGGTAGACGGCCCGGCGCGCGTGTGGCCTAGAAGACGCGCTTCGGCGCGTGCACCGTCACCTTCGGCTGATTGACGCGTACCGACAGCGACGCGCCGTCCGACGGCGGTGCCGCCGCGGTGTACGTAATCGCGTACTGACCGAGGATGTCGCTGAGGATGCGATCGGCGGCTTCCGGCAAGCCGTTGTCGTGCAGGACCATCTCGATGCGTCCGCCCGAGGTCTCGATCGCGGTGACGATGTCGTCGCCGGGCTTGAAGTCGGCACGCGCCTCGTAGACCTTGACGCCGGTTCGCTGGAAGATGCGTTCGATCTCATCCGAGTGCGCCGACGAGAACGGCGCGCGGCCGCCCGCCGACGCGCAGCCAGCGCCGGTCGCACGACACCCGAGGCTCAGCACGACGATGATCGGCCGCTCGGCGCGCTCCTTCATGAACCGGCGCGCGACGTCATCGAGCACGCCGTTCAGATTGGAATTCATCATGCTGCCGGGCACGAGCGCGCCGAGGGCCTCGACGAGCCGATCGGTGTCGGTCGTGAAGTCCACGACCTGCCAGTCGCCGCGGGCGGTCGAATACAGGCCGATCTCACCTTTGCCTTTGAGCGACAGCACGACCGACTTGGCAGCCGTGCGCAGCGGCACCGACCACGACACGCCCTCGTCGAGGACGAGCGCCAGCTTCAGCGGTTGGCGCGCGACTTCGACGGTGACGGGCGATTGTGGGCGGCCGTTCTCCGACACGACGAGATCGGCCGCGCCAAGATTGCGCACCGGCGCGCCGTTCTTGTCGAGCACGCTGACATAGACGGTGCGCTGCTGCGGCTGATCGCCGAGAGCGACGAGGGAAACAGAGACGAGGCAGGCCAGACAGAGAGTCAGAAACGATCGACTCATGGATTGCTCCTGTCAGGCAGGGCGGCTCTTCGATTATGGCACGGTGCGAGCGCCGTTACGATCGCGCGGTCGCGTAGCTGTTGGCCTGTTCGTGGGCGTGGTAGGACGAACGGACCAGCGGACCCGACTCGACGTGTCCGAACCCGAGATCCAGCGCGATCTGCTTCAGCCGCCGGAACTCGTCCGGCGTGTAGTAGCGCGCCATCGGCAGATGCGCGAGCGACGGCCGCAGGTACTGGCCGATCGTGAGGATCTGGCAGTCGACGGTGCGCAGGTCGCGGAGCACGTCGACGATCTCGTCCATCGTCTCGCCCAGGCCGACCATCAGACCGGTCTTCGTCGGAATCGAAGGCGCCCACGCACGGGCGCGCGCCAGCACCTCGAGGGCCCGCGGATATCGGCCGCCTGGCCGCGCGACGCGATAGAGGCGCGGGACGGTCTCGGTGTTGTGATTGAGGATGTCGGGCCCAGCGTCGAGGACGGCACGGAGCGGCGCCGCCTGGCCTTGAAAATCGGGGATCAGGACTTCGATACGGCACGCCGCACGTCGTGCGCGGATCGCCTGGATCGTCGCGGCGAAGACGCCGGCGCCGAAGTCGTCGAGGTCATCGCGGTCGACCGAGGTGATGACCACGTAATCGAGCGCGAGCGACTCGACGGCACGCGCCAGATGTTCGGGCTCGTGCGCGTCGAGCGCCGCCGGCGCGCCGTGGACGACGTTGCAATACCCGCACGCGCGCGTGCAGACGTCGCCCATGATCATGAACGTCGCCGTGCCATGGTGCCAGCACTCGCCGATGTTGGGGCAGTGCGCTTCTTCGCAAACCGTGTGCAGCTTCAGATCGCGCATGATCTGCTTCAGCCGCAAATAGTTCGGCGAGCCCGGCGCGCGGACCTTCAGCCACTCGGGCTTGGGTGTCTTTCCGAACGCCGCGTCCTTGACGCGACGGCCGCGAATGAACTGCAGCGGTGCCTCAGCACTCATCTCGAGTAAGTATATCGGCCGGGAACACGGCGGCCGCAGGTGTCACATTGCGCCAGCTCAGGAACCACCCACGGTGAGCCACGTGTCTTCGAGGACGTCGAACGTGCGCGATCCGATGGCGCGTCCGCCGATCGTCAGCGTCGCCTTGTATGTGCCCGGACGGATCGCCGATGCGGCGGCCCGGCCGGTCGCGGGCATTGCGGCGCGTGGCGAGCTCAGGGCGCTGCAGGGCAGCACGTCCTGAGTCGCCGCCTCGCCGGTGCCGCCGGCGCGGCCGCGACCCGCGCCGGCGAGCTGCTGATTCGACACGAGTGGCCACTGCACGCGGTGCAGCCCAGGCTGAAGCTGAGAGGCGTCGTCGATGCGGCAGGCGAACGCGATCTGATTGGTCGCGTTGTCGGCGATGGCGATCGTCGCGTCCTCGACAGGCTGGCGAAGCGCAAAAGAAATCGCCGTGCCTCGCGGCGCCGGATCGCCGACCCAGAACTTGTCACCGGGTGCATCGACGATGTTGCGGCGGTCCGGCTTCCAGAGCACGGCCGCCCGCGGCGCGAACAGCACTGCGCTCTCATCGTCCCGCCACTCCTCGAGCGGCGAGATGTCGTCGAGGATCCAGACGCTTCGCGAGTGCGTCGCGAGAATCAGATCGTGCTCGCGCGGGTGGACGAGCACCTCGTCGACTCTGCCGGACGGCAGATTCGGCATGAATGCCGACCACGAGCCGCCATCGTTCATCGAGATGTAGAAGCCGCGCTCGGTTCCGGCGAACAGAAGCCGGCGGTTCACCGGATCCTGTCTGATGGTGTTCACGTGCGCCGCGGCCGGCAGGTTGCTCGCGATCGCCGTCCACGTGGCGCCGAAATCGGTTGTCTTGAACACGTACGGCCGCTCATCGTCGTGGCGGTGTCCGTCGAGCGCGACGTAGGCCGTGGCCGCGTCGAACCAGGAGGCCTCGAGGCCGGACACGTAGTATTCGTGATTGACGTTCGGGATGTGCGCGCCGACTTCGACGAACGACGCGCCGCCGTCACGGCTGAGCTGCACGTTGCCGTCGTCCGTGCCGAGCCACACGATGGCGCGTTCCACCGGAGACTCGGCGATTTCGGTTGCGGTGCCGTATTCGTTGGCGGCGTACCCGTCACCTCTCGACAGGATGCACGGCTCGCCGGGGCTTGCCACGCGTGGGCTGCCGCCTTCGGCTTCGTCGCGATGACACGCGGGCAGCGCGTACGAGCGGCCGAGCAGCGTGCGCGTCGACGTGTCGATGTCCTTGCCGACCGGGCCGGACATCGTCCAGGTGTCTCCTCGATCGTGCGACACGAAGAGCTGACGCCCGCCGGCGTAGATCGTCGCGGGATCGAAGTGCGAGAGGCGAATTGGCGCGTTCCAGTTGAACTGCGAGACGGTCGGCACACGGCCGCCGGCGGGGTGGTTCAGGACGTTGCTTCGGCCTCCGCCGAACGCCTGGGCTTGTGGCGGCGCCTCGGTCGGACCTTCGGTCGTCCCTTGTCGCGTGATGATCGGCGGATTCGGCTTGATGTTCGTGACCTGGCCCGTCGCGAGGTTGTAGCGCTGCAGGCCGAGGTTCTGCGACTCGGTGTAGAGGACGTTCGGATCGGCGGGATCGATGACGTTCTGAAAGCCGTCGCCGGCGCCGACGTTGATCCAATTCCACGCGTGCAGTTCGCCCGTGCGCGTCTGGCTTGGACCGCACCACGATCCGTTGTCCTGCATGCCGGTGCAGACCCAATACGGCCGGCGCATGTCGGCCGAGACATGGTAGGCGAGCCCGGTCGCGAACAACCGCAGCGACTCCCACGTCGCGCCGCCGTCCCATGACACCTCGACGCCGCCGTCATCGCCGTACATCACATGCCGCGCGTTCAGCGGATCGATCCAGATCGCGTGGTTGTCGACGTGGCCCTTGTGCGCTTCGATATTGGCGAACGTCCGGCCGCCGTCGACCGACTTCTGCGCGTTGACGCCGCCGACGTACACGACATTGGGATCGGTGGGATCGACGCGGATCTGGCTGAAGTACATCGGCCGCTGGTTCTGGTTCGACACGAACTGCCACGTGCGGCCTTTGTCGATCGACTTCCAGATGCCGTTCGACTGCGGGTTCGGCCGAGCGACGGCCGTGGCGCCGGCGCGGCCGCCGCGGATCGGATCGGGCGCGTTGGCTTCGGCGATGTCGCTCGGCATGCGCGGCTCGCGATCGAGCGCGACTTCGATTTGCGCATACAGGACGTCGGGATTCGACCGGCTGATATCGAGACCGATGCGGCCCATCGTGCCGCGCGGCAATCCGCTCTCGACCAGGCGCTTCCAGGTCTTGCCGCCGTCGCTACTCGCGTAGATCCCACTCCGCCGACCGCCGCCGACATAGCCCCACGCCGAGCGGCGATGCTCGTACATCGCGGCCCACAGATTCTGCGGATTCGAGGGATCGATGATGAGGTCGGTGGCGCCCGTGTCGTCGTTGACGAAGAGCGTTCTGCTCCACGACTTGCCGCCGTCGGTCGTCATGAAGACGCCGCGCTGCGAGCTCGGCCCGTACAAATGACCGGCGGCGGCGACCCACGCGATGTCGGGGTTCGTTGGATGCACGACGATGCGCGCGATCGACTGCGTGTCGTCGAGGCCGACGTGCGTGAAGTGGGCGCCGGCATCGACGCTTTTCCAGACGCCGTCGCCGGCGGTCGACGTCTGCCGATTGTTCGCCTCGCCCGTGCCCGCGTAGAGCACGCGCGAATCGGACGGCGCGATTGCGAGATCGCCGATTGACGAGACGCCGTACGCCTCGAAGATCGGCTCGAACGTCGTCCCGTTGTTGCTCGTCTTCCAGATGCCGCTCGTCGCAAAGCCGATGTAGAAGGTCGACGGGTTCTTCTCGTCGACGGCGATGTCGTCGACGCGTCCAGCTTGTCCCGCGGGTCCGATCGAGCGCCACCGGAACTCACGCAGCCGCGGGTCGTCCGGCACGTTGACGAGCGGCCGGATCACCGGCGAGGCCTGGCTGCCGGACTGCGCGAAGCCCGCGGTCCAGAAGACAGCGGCGCCGATCGCGGCCACCGCAAGACGGCGCAACATAGCGTCCCAATGTACTGGAGGTTGCGGCTAACATGTCGAGCACGGTTCCCGGCAATGTCTATGAAGCGACGTGAGTTCCTCAAGGCAGGTGGCGCGGCGTTCGTCGCCGGCGCGGCGGCCGATGTGCTGGCACAGGCGCCGCAGCAGAGCGGCGCTCTGTCGGCGCCGCCGATCCCCGAGGTGCGCATCGGCTACGTGGGCATCGGCGGCCAGGGGTCGAGCCATGTCCAGAATCTCTTGAAGATCGCGGGGTGCCGGATCACGGCCGTCTGCGATATCCGGCCCGAGCGCACGGACTGGGCGACGAAGGCCATCGTCGGCGCCGGCCACAAACCGCCGACGATCTATGCGCGAGGCCCGCGCGACTTCGAGCGACTCTGCGAGACCGAAGATCTCGACCTGGTCTACAACGCCACGCCGTGGGAATGGCACGTGCCGATCATGCTCGCGGCGATGAAGAACGGAAAGCATGCGGCGACCGAAGTGCCTGCGGCGATGTCGATCGACGACTGCTGGGCGATGGTCGAAGCCGCGGAGCGCTACCGGAAGCACTGCGTCTTGATGGAGAACTGCAACTACGACCGCATGGAGATGATGGTCTACAACATGGTGCAGGCCGGCGTGCTTGGCGAGGTGCTGCACGCCGAGGGCGGGTATCTGCACGACCTGCGGTCGATCAAGTTCGCACCGACCGGCGAGGGCCTGTGGCGGCGTGCGTGGGCCACCAAACTGAACGGCAATCTGTACCCGACGCACGGGCTCGGCCCGGTGGCCAATTGCCTCCACGTCAATCGCGGCGATCGATTCGACTATCTGGTCTCGATGAGCGGCCCGTCCCGGGGACTGCAGAACTGGGCCGCCGAGCATTTTCCCGCCGACGCGCCGCAGCGCCAGGAGCGCTACGTGCTCGGCGACGTGAACACGAGCCTCATCAAGACCGCGAACGGCCGCACGATCATGGTGCAGCACTGCACGAACCTTCCGCGCCCGTACAGCCGCATCCACAAGGTGCAGGGCACGAAAGGCCTGTTCGAGGGCTATCCCGATCGTGCCTACATCGAAGGCCGTGGGCGGGCCGATCAATGGGTGACTGCCGACGCCCTCCTCGGCGAGTTCGAACACCCGCTCTGGCGGGAGATCGCCACACAGGCGCAAGGGGCGGGCCACGGCGGCATGGATTTCATCGAAGACTACCGGCTGATCAAGTGCCTGCGCGAAGGGCGGCCGACCGACATGAACGTCTACGACGCCGCGGCGTTGAGCGCGGTCGTGCAGTTGAGCTGCGACTCGGTCGCGCGGAACGGGCAGCCCGTCAGTGTTCCGGACTTCACGCGCGGCCGTTGGAAGACGACCCCGCCGCTCGAGATCGTGCACATGTAGCGCGCTGCGGCGGCCTTACACTACAGACCCGATGCATCTCACCGTTCTCGACTGGGCCATCGTCGCCTTCACGCTCGTCATCTGTTTTCTTCCCGCGCTGTTCTTTGGCAAGCGCGCGGGCAAGAACACGTCGGAGTTCTTCGCGTCGGGGCGCTCGGTGCCGTGGTGGCTGGCCGGGTTGTCGATGGTCGCGACGACCTTCAGCAGCGACACGCCGAATTGGGTGACACAGCAGGTGCGCCAGTACGGCGTCGCCGGCAACTGGCAGTGGTGGGGCTTCGTGCTGACCGGCGTGTCGACGGTCTTCTTCTTCGCGCGGCTGTGGCGGCGGTCCGGCGTGATGACGGACCTCGAGTTCTACGAGCTGCGTTATTCCGGCACGGCCGCGTCGGTGGTTCGCGGCTTCCGGGCGGTCTACCTCGGACTCTTCTTCAACTGCTTCATCATGGCGACGGTCACGCTGGCGGCGTGCAAGATCGCCAACATCCTGTTCGGCCTGCCGCCGTGGCAGACGATCTTGATCTGCGGCCTGTTGAACGTGGTCTTCGCCGCGCACTCGGGGTTGTGGGGCGTGCTCGTCATCGACATGGTGCAGTTCTTCATCAAGATGACGGCCGTCATCGCGGCCGCGTACTTCAGCTTGAAGGAGGTCGCGCGCCACACGGGGCTTGGGGACAGCGCCCTTGCCGGTCTGCACAAGCTCGTCGCGGTGCTCGGCACGCAGCAGGTCAACTACCAGAGCGGCGACGCCGTGTTGTCGACGATTGACGGCCGCGGGCAGCCGATTCTCGACATCCTTCCGAATTTCGCCATGACCGATCTGGCGCTGATGATTTTCATCATGCCGATCGCGATTGGCTGGTGGGCCAACTGGTATCCGGGCGCGGAGCCCGGCGGCGGCAGCTACATCGCGCAGCGCATGCTCGCCTCGAAGACCGAAAAGGACTCGCTCGGCGGCACGCTCTTCTTCAATCTCGCGCACTACGTGCTGCGGCCGTGGCCGTGGATTATCACGGCGCTCTGCTCGATCATCGTCTATCCGCAGTTGAGGGACATCCAGGCCGCGTTTCCCGGCGCCGATCCGTCGCTCATCGGCCATGACAGCGCGTTTCCGGCGATGTTGAAGTTCCTGCCTGCCGGGTTCGTCGGACTGATGGTCGGCGGCTTGATTGCGGCAAACTCGTCGACGATTCTCACGCACCTCAACTGGGGCGCGTCGTACCTCGTGCACGACTTCTACCGGCGCTTCGTGCGGCCTGGGCTCGGCGAGCGGCATTACGTCAACGTCGGTCGCGTATGCACCGCCGGCCTGTACGTCTTCGCGGCGTACTTGAGCCGCCAGCTCGCGTCGGCGCAATCGGCATTCGAAGTGATGATCTCGATCGGGGCGGGCACGGGCCTCTTGTATCTGCTGCGATGGTTCTGGTGGCGGATCAACGCGTGGTGCGAGGTCGTGGCGATGGTCAGTTCGTTCCTGATCTCGACCGTGTTCTTCGTGATGCGCATCAACGGGCACGCGCTGCCGTTTGCGCAGACGGTGCTGATCTCGGTCGCGTTCACGACGGTCTGCTGGCTCGTGACGGCGTTTGTGACCCCACCGAGCAGCCGCGACCGGCTCGTCGCGTTCTACAAGAAGGTGCATCCGGCCGGGCCCGGATGGACCGTTATCCGCAACGAAGCGGGCGTCAGTCTGGCGGAGGCGGCACGACACGGCGACCACATGGGCAAGGCCACGGTCGGGTGGGTATCCGGCTGCGCGACGATCTGGTCCGCGCTCTTCGCGATTGGCAACTATCTGTACGGCCGCACCTCGCTCGCGCTCGTCTTGACGGCCGTGTTCGTGGTGAGCGGCGCCGTGCTGATGCGGGTCATCAACACGCTGTGGGACCGCAGCGCGCCGCCCGCGCGCGCGTGAAAGCGCTCGTTCTCGCCCGCGGCCGCGGCCAGCGGATGCGCGCGCCGGCCGACGCCGTGCTGACGCCGGCCCAAGCGGTCGCGGCCAGCCGCGGATGGAAGGCGCTCATGCCGATCGGGCGCCACCGATTTCTCGACTACATCTTGAGCGCGCTCGCCGACGCGGACTGCCATGAGGTCGGCGTCGTGATCGGGCCCGACCAGCGCGCCGACTTCGAGGCGTTCCTCGAAAGCGAGCCGCCTCGACGCACGCACGTGCGGTTGATCGAGCAGCATGAGCCGCTCGGCAGCGCACACGCCGTCTGGTCAGCGGCCAAATGGATACAGGACACGCCGTTTCTCACGATGAACGGCGACAACCTGTATCCCGCGGACGCGCTTGAGGGGCTCGCGCGGCTATCGCGGCCAGGACTGGCAGTTTTCGACCGCGATCGTCTGGTCGAGACGAGCAACATCCCGGCCGAGCGTGTCGCTGCTTTCGCGATGGTGGAGCTGACGCACGACGGCGCGCTCGCGCGAATCGTCGAGAAACCCGGCGCGTTGCCCGCCGGCGGTCGGCCGGTGCTGATCAGCATGAACATCTGGCGCTTCGAGTCCGCGATTCTCGACGCGTGCCGCGATGTCCCGCGATCGCCTCGAGGGGAGTACGAATTGCCTGGCGCCGTTCAACTCGCGATCGAGCGCGGCATGCGGTTCGACGCGATTGCCGCCGATGGCCCGGTGCTCGATCTCTCGAGTCGCGTCGATGTCGCGGCGATCGTGGCACGGCTCGCCGATATCGAACCGCGTCCATGACGCCGCCATCGCCCGTGGAGCCATTCCTCCTTGCGGGATTCGATCCACCGGACGCCTCGACGCGAGCGCAGCTGACGTCGGAGGCCCTCGACGCCCACCGGGCGTGTGTCGGACGCGGGGCGCAGTGGTGCTGGTTCGTTCCTGGGCGGATCGAGGTGTTCGGCAAGCACACCGACTATGCCGGCGGGCGATCGCTCGTCGGCGCCGTACCACGCGGAATGGCCGTGGCGGTGAGCCCGCGGGCCGATTCGACCGTGCACGTCTTCGACGCGCAGCGGCGGCAACAGACGATGGTCGACCCGCGGAGCGGCGGGCAACCGCGGGCGGGATGGGCGAACTACGTCGACGTCGTCGTGCGGCGGCTCGCGGCAAACTTCCCGGATGCGGTGCTCGGCGCCGACATCACCATCCGCAGCGATCTCCCATCGGCCTCCGGCATGAGCAGTTCCAGCGTGCTGGTGATTTCAGTGGCGACGGCGCTCATTCGGCGCGCCGCGCTGGAATCAGACGAGGTCTGGCGGGCGAATATCGCGTCCCGGGAAGACGAGGCCGGCTATCTGGCCGCCATCGAAGCTGGCGCGGATTTCAGTGGGCTTCTCGGCCGCCCGGGAGTGGGCACTCATGGCGGCAGCGAGGATCACACGGCGATTCTCACGTCGCGGGGAGGCCAGCTGCAGGCGTTTCGGTTCGTGCCCGTCGAGCACGGTGCCGATGCCGCGGTGCCCGACGAGTGGACGTTCGTCATCGCGGTGAGCGGCGTTGCCGCGGACAAGACCGGGAGCGCGCGAGACAAGTTCAATGAGCTCGCGAAGGCGACGCGAACGCTCGTGGAAATCTGGAACCTCCAGCAGCACCAACGTCAGACGTCGCTTGCGCGGGTGCTCGACTCGTCGCAATCGGCGCTCGTCGAGTTGAGCGCGCTGGTGTCGCAGACCGTCCCGCACTCGGAAGCAGCGGCGGCGCTCGGCCGGCGACTCGATCATTTCGTGCGCGAAGATTCCCGTGTGCCGGAGGCCGTCGAGGCGTTTCGCCGTGTCGACGCACGTTGGCTGGGCGAGCTTGCGCGGGCATCACAGGCCGATGCCGGGTTGCTGCTCGGCAACCAGATTCCGGAAACTGTCGCGCTTGCGCGGATGGCCGTCGAGGGCGGGGCGATCGCGTCCTCCAGCTTTGGCGCTGGATTTGGCGGCAGCGTCTGGGCCGTTGCGAGGCGGTCCGAAGCGGACGCGTTTTCGGCGCGATGGCTCGCCGATTACCGGCGGGCGTACCCAGCCGCGAGCCATGCCGAGGCGTTCGTCATGCGGCCGGGTCCTGGATTGGTCGAGATACGAGGGTGCGCGTAGCGAGCTGCCGGCCAGGCGGCAAGCTCAGGAGGGAGCGAGAATCAGGCGGCGTCGCTCAAGCGATCGTTCCAGCGCTCCGGACTCGGAGAGCCCATGAAGCGCATCGGTCCCCCAATCTCCTCAAACGTCGCGCCGACCTCGCCCCCTCCAGGGCTCTCCCGACCCGTCCGCTCCTCCGAGAAGACGAATCGAAACAACGCGCGCGGACGAGATGTGAATCTCGCCCTCGCTGTCGGCCGCACCAATCCAGAGCAAGGAGGGTACCGTCGGCGTCGTCCAGGAATGGCTGAAAAACGTCAGGTCGCGCGCCGTCGCTTTACCACGTGCGTAAGGCATTACGGCGGCGGTAAACGCGTCAGCCCTCCGCGTCTTCAATACGATGCTTGGCGAGGTAGTAGCTGAGCGCCCGCTGGCTGATGCCCATCATCTCTGCCGCGTCCTTCTTGACGCCGCGGGCGGCCTCGAGCGCGCGCCGCACGGTTTCGCGCTCCGTCCACTCGAGGTTCTGCTTCAGGTTCTGCGAGGGAAGACCCGCCTGGGGCTGCGCGATCGCGCCGACCAGGACGATGTCACGGCTCTGAATGACCGACTGTGTCGTCAAGACGACCGCACGCTCGATCGTGTTCTCGAGCTCGCGCACGTTGCCTGGCCACGGTGCGCTCGTCAGCTGCGCCATCGCGTCCGGCGCGACGCCGTTGATGCGCTTGCCGGCGCGCTCCGCGTGCCGCCGCGCGAAGTACTCGACGAGCGGCGGGATGTCTTCGCGTCGCTCGCGAAGCGGCGGCATGACGAGCGGGATGACGTTCAGCCGGTAATACAAGTCCTCCTGGAACTTGCCCTCCGCCGTGAGCTGACGCAGGTCTCGATTGGTCGCCGCGATCACGCGCACGTCCACCTTCATGGTCCGTTCCGACCCGAGCGGTTCGAACTCCCGCTCCTGCAGGACGCGCAGCAGCTTCGCCTGGACGGCCATCGATATCGTCCCGATCTCATCGAGGAAGATGCTGCCGCCGTCGGCGAGCGCGAAGCGCCCCTTCTTCGTCGCGACCGCGCCCGTGAACGCGCCGCGGATGTGCCCGAACAGCTCCGACTCGATCAGTGTCTCTGGCAGCGCTGCGCAGTTCACTTTCACGAGGGGCATGTCGCGCTGCGCGCTCCAGTCATGGATCGCTCGCGCGACGAGCTCCTTGCCGGTGCCCGTCTCGCCGGTGATGAGGACCGTGCTACGCGACTGCGCGACGAGCTTCGCCTTCCGGATGACCTCCTCGATCGCGGCGCTCTTGCCGACGATGCCGTAGTGGCCGAACTGCTCGTCGCGTTCGGTGATCAGGTAGTCGTGGTGGGTGCGGAGCCGCTCGTGCTCGATTGCCTTGCGCGCGACGACGAGGAACTCGTCGATTTCGAACGGCTTCTGCAGGTAGTCGAGCGCGCCGAGCTTCATCGCCTCGATCGCGCTTTCGACGGTCGCGTGCGCCGTCATCATCAGAATTTGTGGCCGCTCGGCCTCGGCCATGGACGAGGCGACCTGACGAATGAGATCGAGTCCGCTCATTTCCGGCATCAGGTTGTCGACGACAAGGAGATCGAACGGCCGCTCGTTGAGGAGCCGGAGCGCTTCGCGCGGGCTGCCGGTGTCGATGACGTCGTGACCTTCGTCGGTCAGCGCGCGTGCCAGCGCCTGGCGAATCTTCATTTCGTCGTCGACGAGCAGAACGGAACCGTGGGTCATGGGCATGAAAGAAATTCGGAATCACACGTCGATGCGGACCGTCGTGCCGACGTCCGGCGCGCTCTCGACCGAAATGGTGCCACCAAGTCCTTCGACGACATTGCGCGCGAGCGCCAGCCCCAGGCCGGAGCCTGTGCGCTTGGTCGTGAAGAACGGCTCGAAAATCCGCGGAAGGTCGCCGGCGGGGATCCCCACGCCGCGATCGCGCACCTCGATGCGCGCCCGGCCGCCCTGGCTCTGCTGTGCGCGCAGCTGGATGGCCGGGATCTGACCATTGAGGCCGCGCGCCCGAACGGCCTGTTGCGCGTTGCTGAGCACGTTGATCAGGACGCCGCGCAGCCGTTCGGCGTCGGTCGATACCGGGATGGGCGACGCCGCACACTGCACGTCGATCGGGATATCGCCGGCTGCCGCGTGAGCGGCTTGTGCCGCGTCCTGACAAAGCTGTGCGATGTCCGTCTCCTGCACCTCGAACCGGATCGGCCGGGCGAAATCGAGCACGTCGGTGACGACGTTGTTGATGCGGGTCACTTCCTCGTCGATATTCTTGGCGACGTCCAGGACGTCCGGCGACGTGGATCGGCGAAGGCTGCGCACCGCGGTCTTGATGATCATGAGCGGATTGCGGACTTCGTGCGCGACGACGGTCGACAGGCGGCCCAGAGATGACAGCCGCTCGCGCTGCGACACCTCCCGCTGGAACCGATCGAGCGCGGCGGTCAGTTGACGGAACGTCGACGCGAGCAGCCGCGCATCCTCGTCGTCCCACGCGTGGCCTTGCGGGACTTGCCGCGCGAGGTCGCCCGTGGCCGCCATCTCCTTCATCGTCGCGGTGACGGCACGAAGCGGCCGCGTGACCGTGCGCGCAATGGCGTAACCGAGCAGCGTCGCAACGAGCACCGCGCCGACGCCGGTCATCGCGATCTGGCGGTGCAGCTGGTGCAGGACGCGCAATTGCTCTGTGCGCGAGCGCAACACCACTGCGACGGGTTCGCCCGCTGCGCCGAGCGGTTGGACGCTGCCGATGTACTCCTCGCCGCCGAGGCGTTGTTCGAAGATGCCCGCCGGCAGCGCCATGGCGGGCAACGTCGCCAGCGTCGCCGCGTCGAGCGTGGCGCCGACGACCTGTCCGTTCGACACGATGACCAGGTCGGTGTTCGTGAGCTCTTTGATGCGCTCGGTCATCGCGTCCAGGCGGATGCCGACAACGAGCGTGCCCAGCACGTCCGGTCCGGGCCGAATCGTCAGCGGGATCGCCGCCACGCGCAGCAGGCTGCCGTGGTACGCCCAGAACCACGCGTTCTCATGAGGCGACACGTGTGCGTGGAGCACGCCAGTCAGGGTGTCGGGGTCGGGGGCCACCGGGCCGACGCTTGCCAGCACGCGGCCGCTGCGGCCGGTCACGACGAAGAGATCGGCTTGAATCTGGCGCTCGTACTCGAGCGCGATTGGCGTGACCGTGGGCGGGTCGTCTTCGGCGACCGCGGCTTTGAGCTTCGGCAGGTCGGCGACGCTGCGCGCGACCTGGATGAAGTTCTCGAACCGCTGGCTCACGTACTCGGTCACGAGCTGCGACGCTTCCTTCAAGCCGCGCCGGACCTCGGCGTTGGCTTGCGCGGTGACGGCGGCGTTCACGAAGTACACGGGCACCGTGAGCGAGCCGATGACCAGCGCGGCGCTGGCGAGAAAAATCCGGTTCGTCAGCGACGACAACAGGCTCATGGCAGGCGGCCGACCTGGAAGTCGACTTCCGTCATGCCGCGCTCGGTCACCGTTACACGCCTCGGTTCGGCGGTTCCGAGCTCGCTCCAGACCATGACCGTGTACGAGCCGGCGGGGACGTTTTCGATCAGATACCGATCGTCCACGTCCGTGACGGCGAAGTACGGATGGCTGAACACGAGGATGTTCGCGCTCATGTGCGAGTGGATGTCACAGAACACGCGCACCAGGCCGGGCCGGTCGAATTTCTGCGAACCCGTCTTGCCGGGCGGGTACCGGCCGAGATCGAACGGATGGGTCTTCGACAGCGAGAACACGTTGTGGAACTTCGTGTCGCTGTTCGGGAAGTCGACGACGGTGCCGACCGTGATCGCGAGGAGGCGCGGCACGAACTCCTCGTTGCGCTGGTCCATGCGCGGCCGGCCCGTCGGCAGCTCGTCGAACGCGCCTCGCGGCACTTTGTCGACGTACACGACGCTCTTGCGCCGGTCGACGGCGGCGTGCTCGGTGCTCCCCAGATCGCTCACGTTGGGACGGACCGCGGGCGCGCCCGACGTCTCGCTGAACCGCACCATGCCGCGGATGCTTCCGCCTGCCGGGACCTGCGCCGCGTGCGCCGACGAACGCGCCAGGACCGAGGGGACGACGAGCGCCACCGCAAGGACTGCCGCGACCGACGACCAGCGCGTCAGAACCAATACAACACCTGCAGCGCGGGATACGCCTGCTGGCGCACACGGCCGCCGTCGCGCCAGTTCTGCTGACACCCCGCGCGCACTTCGAGGTTGCGCGCGGCGCGATAACCAAGCACGTACTCGATGCGCTCGACGGGGGCGTCCCACGGCGTCGGCAGGCCGCCGTTGATCGTGCCCTGAATCTCGCTGAAGCCGAGCCGCTCGACGCGAGCAGAAACCTGCCAGCGCGGATGAAAGCGATACCGGCCTTCGACGAACTCCGTCGACGCGGTGAGGGGCGCCGCGCTGCCGAGGAGCGGCACCTCGAAGCTGCTCCGCAGCCACTCGGCCCGGATCAGCAGACGTCCGCGGCCGTACTCGCCGTCGACCCCGACGACCGACTGCGCGCTTCGTTGCATGCTCTCCGGAAACGTCGACAGGAGGGCACGATCGACCCAGTGCCCACGCGCCACGGAGCCCGCGACCGTGACGCCCGGAAGCGGCGCGACCGCCACACGGCCGGAGAGCTCGGCGCCTCCTCGCGACTCGTTGAACGACGGGCTGGCCGGCGCGCCGCGCGTGACCGCGCCGGCGTAGTCGACGATGCCGTGGTGCCAATGCGCTTCGATGCCGGTGTCCCAGTCGAACGCCGACACGAGTGGCACGCCGCCCGCTTCAGATTGCGATCCGACGGGAAACGTGGGCCGCCAGCCCCGTCCACGCATGCGCAGCACATCGTCCGGCGTCGCCGGCTGGGCGTCGGTACGCAGCGACGTGAGGTACTGATACGCGAGTGGAAAGCCGATGACGATGTTGTCGCGGCCGTAGGCATGGCGCGCGAACGCGCCGATCACGGGTGGCAGCCGGCCAACCTGCACGTCGAAGTCGCGATCGAGCCATGGCCGCCACCGCAGATACAGGGCCGCGGCGTCGATGGTGTCGCGGTTCTCGATGCGGAGCTCGCCCAAAATGGAGTAGTGCTGGCTGATACGCCACTCGCCGAGGACCCGCACGCGCAGGGTGCGGAGGGCGTCATGGTCGTAGTCGGTGTAGTTGAAGAACGCCGTGTCGTCGCGCGGCGCCGTCGTCGCCGCGATGTCGGCGCTGACCGCGAGCCGATCGCCCGCGGAGACGTACGGCTGCTCGGGAAGCTGGGCCGACGCCGTGCCGGCCCAGCCGCACAGGGCAGCCGCCAGCACCGCCGCCCGGATGTGGCGCATGGCGGAATGTTACGTGAAAAGTTCGGAGCCCGCGGCCGGCAGAACCTTGGGCTTTTCGCAGCGCCCTTGTAGAATGCGAGTGCCGACCGGGGACCCGTCCCCGGATCAAAAGGAGATCATGGCCTACGTAATCACCGAGCCTTGCATCGGGACCAAAGACAGCGCCTGCGTCGACGTGTGCCCCGTCGATTGCATCCATCCGCGCAAGGACGAGCCGGCGTTCGAAACCGCGACGATCCTGAACATCCATCCGGACGAGTGCATCGACTGCGGTGCCTGCGTGCCCGCGTGCCCCGTCGAGGCGATCTACGCGCTCGACGAAGTCCCGGAGAAGTGGAAGGACTACATCGCGAAGAACGCCGAGTACTTCAAGAGCTAGCGGGCGGTCGGCCCCGAAGCGCACGGCAATCGATCGTCGCGATCGATGTCTTCCCCCTATCTCGATTTCGATCGCCCCTCGTGGGCGCGTCTTCGAGCCGCCACGCCGCTGACGCTCAGCGAGGCGGATCTCGCCGAGCTGCAGGGGCTCAACGAGCGGGTCTCGATGGAAGAAGTCGAGACCATCTACCTGCCGTTGTCGCGGCTGCTGAATCTGCACGTCACCGCGACGCAGATGCTGCACAAGGCGACCGACACGTTCCTTGGGAGCCTGCCTGCGCCGACGCCGTACGTCATCGGGGTGGCGGGCAGCGTGGCGGTGGGGAAGAGCACGTTCGCCCGCATCCTGCGCGCGTTGCTGTCGCGCTGGCCCGAGAGTCCGCGGGTCGATCTCGTCACGACCGACGGCTTCCTGCGCTCGAATCACGAGCTCGACCGTGCGGCCCTGCTGCATCGCAAGGGCTTTCCCGAAAGCTACGACGTCCGGCGCCTCGTGCAGTTCATGGTCGAGGTGAAGGCGGCTGCCGGCGCGGTGCACGCGCCGGTGTATTCGCACCAGGCGTACGACATCGTCCGGGGCGAGTTCCAGGTCGTCGATCGCCCGGATATCGTGATCGTCGAGGGGCTGAACGTGCTGCAGACGGCCGACGGCGCCTCGGGCCGGCCGGCGCGCCTGTTCGTCTCGGATTTCTTCGATTTCTCGATCTACATCGACGCCGATGAGGGCGACATCGAACGCTGGTACGTCGAGCGGTTCCGGGCGCTCCGCGCGACGGTCTTCCAGGATCCCGCGGCGTATTTCCACCGCTACGCGAGTCTGAGCGACGAGGACGCCGATCGCACGGCGCACGAAATCTGGCGCACGATCAACGGCGTGAACCTGCGCGAAAACATCCTCGGCACCCGCGAGCGCGCCCGCCTCGTCCTCGAAAAAGGCGAGACGCATGCGGTGCGGAGGGTCAGATTGAGGAAGATCTAGAGCGATGGATCATCGATGATCGATCATCGATTCATCGGATCTGGCTATCTGAGCATCCGAGCATCTAACTGATCAGCTGATCATCTCAGCATCTAACTGATCATCTGACACATTCACGCATCTGATCATCGGGCGCATCTGGAGCATCTGATCATCGGACCCAGGCCCCAGGCTCGATGTCCAGATGTCCAGATGTCCAGATGGCTAGATGGCCAGATGTTTTAGATGTCTAGATGTCTAGATGTCCAGATCAGATGGATCGATGATCGATCATCGATGATCGATCATCTTTAGAAGTCGTATCCGATCCAGAAGCTGAAGCGCGGCGCGCGGAACCACTCGCTGCCGGAGGTGTAGCCCTCCTGCGCGGCGTCGTAGGCGAAGAGAATGTTCTCCCACTCGGGATTGAACAACGTGCGCCATGCCCAGTCGAAGTGCATCGGCAGGCCGAGGAGCACGCTCTCGAGGCCGAAGCCGTAGGACGCGCGTGTATCTTTCAAACGGAAGCCGCTGATCGTCGTCGGCGGCCCGCTGATGGGAATCGCATTGCCCGCCGCGTCCTGCCGGTAGTTGACGACCGCCGCCACCTGCTCGGGCTTGTTCGAGAAGAGGCTGAAGCTCTGGCCGTTGAATCCGGCGCCGCCGAGGTTGCCGAACAACACGCCCCGTAGACCGCCGAGCACGCCAATCGGCGTGAGCATCGCGTCGATGAGCGGGAAGCGCAGCTCGGCATCGACGAAGAACGCCTTGTGGCCGATGAACTGCAGGTAGTCGTAGCCGCGCAGTTCGCCGTTGCCGCCGAAGTACATGAAGTCCGGCTGATCGCCCCAGCTCCGCTGCGCCTTCGCGCGGATGGCGAACACGCCGTTCTGCGACAAGCGCGTGTAGTGGCGTGCGTCGATCGCGAGCGTCTTTCGTGAGATCCAGTCGTCGCCGAGCGGCGGCGACGTGTTGAAGCTGACGTCGAGCTGCTGGCCGGCGACCGGTCCGAAGTCGCGGAACACCGTCGTCGTCCGAATGAAGGACATGCCGAGCGGCAGCAGCTTGCCGTTGCGGAAGATCGGGCTGCCGTTCTGCGCCTGGTAGGCGAGCGATGAATCCTGCAGCGCCGAGTTCGAGAAGCTCTCGCTGAGCGTGCTGAAGCCGCCGAAGAGCTCGACGCGCGTGTACCGGTTGATCGGATAGATCAGGAATCCGCTGCCGCCGCGCTGCGTCTGAACGGCTTCGGCGAGCTGGCGGTCGCTGTTGATGAGCGGACCGTACACGGGGTCATAGAGCGCGCCGGAGTTCTGCCCGTAATAGAACAGGTCCTGCGTGAAGCCCTGGAGCGCGTACTGGATCCGGTGCTCGATGTTCAGGTAGCTGATCGCCATCGTGCGGTACTGCGCGACCGACTGGGCGTAGAAGGTGATCTGCTTGTCGCCGAGGACGTCGGTGAACGTGAACTGCGTGTTGCCGTAGAACGTGCCGCCGCTCGTGACGCCGAGCTGTACGGGCGGGCGTCCCGCCAGGCCGAATTTCTCGAACGCGCCCTTCTTGTGGATGTTGTCGCGGATCAGCGTGTGGCTGAGCGGCGGCTGGAAATCGATGATCGGCCCGGGCGCGCCGAAGTCGCTCGACGCCACGGTCGCGACCGGCTTGACCGGATCGATGACGTGGATGCCGTTCTCGCCCTTGAAGTACGACACGAACGCGATGCGCGGCGTCGTGCCTTGCCGCAGCACGACCGGCGAGACGTTGGCCGTCGCCGTGTCGGTGTACTGCTTCAGCGCGCCGCTGCGCAGGTCGAGGCTCCACACGTTCGGGATGTTGCCGTTGCGCGCCACTTCGGGCGCGAGCGGCACGTTGGGATCGCTTGCCGTCGAGGTGAAGATGATCGTGTGGTCGTCGAGGAACTTCGCGCCGAGGTCGTCGTGCGTGCCGAACGTGAGTTGCTTCTTCTGGCCCGTCGCCACGTCGAGCGCGAACAGCTTGTCGTCGCCGCTGATGTGGACCGTGTAGACGATCGTCTTGCCGTCAGGGGAGAACGTGGGCGCGAAGTCGCCGAAGTCGTCCTTCGTGAGGTTCGTCAGCGTCGTCGTCGCCAGATCGAGCTGGTAGATGTCACCCACCGCGCCTTGCTGCGCCGAGAAGACGACCTTCGTGCCATCCGGGCTGAACGCCGGTGACTCGGGCGCGTCAACCGCCTTGAGGTGGATCTTCTGCTCGGTCTTGCCCGTCACGATGTTCTGGACGACGAGCGTCTTCTCCTTTTCCGTGCGCACGAAGTAGGCGAGCCGATCGCCGACCGGCGCCCAGGCGAGCCACGGCACCATGTTGCCGCGCATGCCGCCGGCGCTCGAGATGTACTCGAAGCCGCGATCCTGATCGAATCCGGGCGTCAGGTTCTTGATGATCTGGCCGTCTTTTGCCGACACGAGGATGATGTCCCACTCGCCGTCGTGCGCGTTGCCTGCCATCGCCGCGAGCATTTCACCGGAGGGCGACGGCTCGATCGAGGCGATCGTCACGAAGTCGGACTTGCCGCGGCGCGGTGAGAGATCGCGGCCGTAATCGACCGGCCGTTCCTTGTCGCGGAACGCCTTGAAGCGCTCCTTGAGATAGCGATCGAACTGCTCGTCGAAGTCCTCCGGCTTGACCTTGAGTGCTTCTTCGTACGCGCTGTCGCCGCCGCCAATCACGCTCTTGCGCAGCGAGAAGATGAACTGCCGCAGTCCTTCCTTGCCCCACTTCGCCTCGATGAACTCCCACGCCGCATGTCCGAGATCGTACGGAGTGCGGCCGGACATCGGCGCGTCGTACATCTCGCTCATGCGCGGCACCGTGTCGCTGATGGCCACGTCGCGAACGGTCGCGAGACTGTAGGGATTCCACCCGCCGGCCATGTAGTCGGACAGGCCCTCGTCCATCCACAGCGGGAGCGACCCGCCGACGATGCCGCGCGGGATGATGTCGAACTCGAAGATGTGCGTGAGCTCGTGCGTGATCGTCTGATAGAGCTGATCGGACGGCTGGTCGATCGGCAGCACCATCCGGTTCGCTTCCGGCTCCGCAAAGGCGAGCACCGCCTCCGGCAGCTCCTCGGGCGAGACGTGCTGCTGCTGGAATTCGCTCTCGGTCTTGAAGAGCATGAGCGGAATCCGCGAGGGCAGATCGTGCTTGAGCTCCGCGCTCACGTGCTGATACGCGCTCTCGGCGTACGACGCCACGCGTTCGAGGTGCTGCTCGAGTTGCGGGTAGAAGTAAATCTCGAAGTGCTCGGTCTTGTAGATGTGCCAGTCGAATCGGTCGTACCTGATGCTGTTCTTGAACAGGTAGGGCACGAACGGCGTCTGGGCCGCGACCGGTGTGGCGGCGTCGGTGTAGACGAAAACCGAGGCCAGGCCGATCAGGAAGGGAACCATGCGCGAGGAGCGCATCCGCATAGGCAGTACCTCTGCTTCGAGCCGGACAAATGGTGAATCAGCCTGGAATCTTACACCTCGTGCCGTGCTCACGGCGGGTGACACGGCGCCAGGTCTGGGCGCTGCGGACGCAAACTGCGTGCCCAGCCGAACACGGCCGAATACGCGTTCCGCGCGACTCGATTCGACGAACGACGTAAGTGGACTGCCCACGACGGGTGGCACATGGCGGCGACCGGTAGTAATGTGGTGCCATGTTCGCTCGGTTTCTGCCAGGTCGCCGGCGAGGAGCGAGGCTCCTCGGTGCGGGTGCGGCCGCGATCGCGATGGCGCTCATCGGCGCCGCCTGTCATCGCGCGCCGTCGTGCGATGTGAAAGACCGCGTACGTCTCGATTTCACGCTCAAAGATCTGAACGGCAAGGACGTGAGCCTCGCGTCGTACGCCGGCCGGCCGTTGCTGCTGAACTTCTGGGCGACGTGGTGCGGCCCGTGCAAGGAAGAGATTCCCGCGCTCATGACGCTCGCGGGCCAGTACGCCGGGCCGCCCACGATGCTCGAGCGCATCGGCCTCGCGCGGCCGAAGCCGGCGATTCTCGGGATCTCGGTCGACGACACGCCCGCCGAGCTGCAGAAGTTCGCCGCGTCGACGAAAATCAATTACCCCCTCCTCGTTGGCTTGGGGCATGATGAGCTGCTCGAAGCGTACGACGCGCAAGTGGCGGTTCCCGTCTCGTGGGTTGTCGCATCGAATGGATGCGTGGTGCAGAAGCATCCCGGCGGCGCGACGAAGGACTGGTTCGAACAGCAGATGAAGGCGCTGCTGTAAATGTCAGACACACTTACCGCTCGACTCGCTTGCGGCTGCCGCGTTGGTTTCCGGACCGGCGTCGAGGGCAGTCCGATTACCGTCATCGTCCAGCGTAAAGCCGACGGATGCCCGATCTCGGCGCACGTGTCAGGTCTGCCCCTGTACGATCATCGCGAAGCGCTGCGCCCGTCGACGCGTCTCGGCGTGCGCATCCAGCCTGACTGGGAAGGCGAAGGCTAGGCCGCACCCGCGGCGGCTCAGAAACGAATTCGCAGGTCCGCGACGAGCGGCAGGTGGTCCGAGGCGACCATCGCCAGCCGCGTGCGCGGCAGCTCGATCCGTCTCACCTCGACGTTCCCTTCGAAATAGATGTGATCGAGGTGCAGGAACGGAAAGATTCCTGGATACGTGCGGCGGCGTTTGAGGTGGGGATAGAGGTCGACGCTGTTCAGCCGCCGCGCCAGCACGTCCTCCGCGATGCCGCGTGACCACTCGTTGAAATCCCCGAGCACGAGCTTCGGCGCGGGCACGCGACGATCGTGCACCCAGGCGGCCAGCCGCGCCGCCTGATACCGGCGTTCGAGCAAGGCCGTGCCCAGATGCACGTTGAACACCTGGAGAATGCCGGGGCCGAGGTCGATCGCCACGCGCTGGCTGCATCGCGGCTCGCAGCTCTTCCATGACAGATCGTGCTGCGAGTGCTCGCGGATCGGCCGGCGGCTGAGCACCACGTTGCCGAACTGATGGCGGCGCAGCTCGCGCGCCGCGGCCATCACCCAGCCCATGCCGAGAAACGCGCCGATGAGCTCCGCATGGCCGGCGCCCGACGCGCCCGAGCCGATCACTTCCTGGAGCGCGATGATGTCGGCGTCGACCGCAGAGAGGACCTCCGCGATGCGTTCGGGGCGCGTGCGGCGATCGAGCCCGCGGCACCGGTGCACGTTGTAGGTGACGACGCGGACGTCGGCTGAAGGTCCGCCACCGGCGGGCCGGTTGGCAACGTCGGGCATGCTGCTGAGATTACTTCGTCGAGGGAGCGACCGACGCGCGCAGGATCGGGCGCAAGTCGACCGAGCGTCGCTCGCCGTCGCGCACGATGACCCGCTGCAACCCCTTGGCCTCCGACAGCTGCTGCAGCGCTTTCGCGTTGCCGATGTCGCCTTCGTCGAGATCGCGCGTGAGCGCGAGGTAGTACTCGCCGGGCGGCAGGCCATGAATGTGGTAGCGGCCGCGGTCGTCCGTCGGCCGCGCGAGCTGTACCTGACGGCTGCGCGGATACCACGTGGTCGGGTTGGTCGAGAACGCGATGACCGCGTAGCCCTGCATCACGTCGCGCGCGCCGAGCAGCAGCGTGCCGTAGAAATCGGTCGACGTATCCGTGAAGATCACGCGCAGCCCGGTCTCGACCTGACCGAAGCGGTACTCGACCGGGATGTCGGTGACGTCGGCCCCGTTCAGCTCGACGCGCTTCAGCGACCACGGGCTGTTCGGCGGCAGGCCTTCGACGCGGATGTAGTGGAGGCCGCGCAGCAGCCCACGCATGCGAAACGTGTTGTCGGCATTCAGATTGCCCGTCGGCGCGTCGCCGGACAGACTGCCGTCGGTCATCGGCGCGCGGATCACGATGGTCTTCTTGTCGGTGGGCGGCTTGGTCCGCCCCTGCCACTCGACGAATCCGGAGACGATCGCGCCCGGCGACATCGGGATGTCGACGGCCAGCTTGTCGGTGCCGGCGATCTCGAGCGTGTAGATGCCGAACATCGACATCCCGCCGGCTTGCGTCTCGCCGCGCGCGCGAATGACGTAGGTGCCGGGCGGAACGTTCTCGAAGAGATAGGAGCCGTTCGGGCGGATGTCGACGCGGAAGTTGGTCTGCGACGCGTACTGGTCATTCCGCTTCGGGCTGAGCTCGATGGCGCCCGCGACAAGGTCGATGTAGCCGTCGGGCCGCAGCGTGCCGCCCACGCGCGCCGGCCGAATCAGCTTCAGCTTGATGACGATCGCTTCGCGCGAGACACCGGGCTCGAGCGTGATGCGCGTCGCCTCTTCCGGCGTGGTCGCGCTCGGGTAGTACGTCGGCGAGTAGAACAGCGGCCCGGCGGCGTCGCCGACGTTGGCGAACGCCGGATCGAACGCGCTGATGAAGTATTGCCCCGGCGCCATCTGCGAGAGACGGAACTGGCCGTGGTCGTCGGTAACCGCCTCGGCGACGGTCACGAGCTCGCGATGGCCCTCGGTGTAAATCGCGCGAAGCGCTTCGACATATGCGCCGGCGAAGGGCGTGCCGTCCTCGTCTTCGACGATGCCCGCCAGCACCACCTGCGGCACCAGTTCCAGGCCGACGTTTTCGAGCACCTCGTCGGCTTTGAGCGCGATCGCCTTTGGCAGCGTTCCGGGCGGCAGCTCTCCGAAGGCGCGCGGCGCATAGCCGGTGCGCACGGCCTTCACCACGAACGTCGTGCCGACGGGCAGTTCGGTGAAACGAAAGCGGCCCTGTTCGTCCGTGATCGTCACGCGGTTGCGGGGCAACACCTTCACGCAGGGCGGTCCGTTCGGCGGCGCCAGCTTCTCGCAGTCGGCAGAGAGCTCGACGCGGGCACGGACCAGCGGGGCCTTCGTGATGGCATCGGTAATGACGCCGGCGATGACGCCATGCGGCGGCGCGGCGGGCGCTTGCGCCGTCGGCTGCTGCACGGTGCCGCCTTGCCGGACCGGCGCTTGTTGAGCGGTAAGACCGATGGTGGCGGCGGTGACAATCGCCCAGACGGCGCCGACGCCGCCCCTGCGCACACGTGGCATAGGGCCCTATGATAGGACGAACACCATGGCGCCGCTGAAAACCGAGTTCGAAGTCCAGTGCCCGTGCTGCCGATCGACCCTCGTCATCGACGAGGGCCTCAAACGCGTCGTGCGGCACGTCGAGCCGGAGCGTGCCGACAAGCCCAAGCTCGACGACGCGCATTCCATCCTCGCCGAGGCCAAGGCACGGCGCGACGCGCTGTTCGAGCAGTCGGTCGCCTCCGAAAAGACGCGCGGTGACGCGCTGTCGAAGCGGTTCGAAGAGGCGCTGAAGCAGGCATCCAAAGAGCCGATCAGCAAGCCCGAGCGGGAATTCGACCTCGACTGACGCTAGCGGCCTTCGAACGCGCGCGGGATGGGTGTCCATCCCCGCCGGTCGTAGTACAGCGGCTTGATCCCGGGGTGGTCGCGCGTGAACGCCCGGTATTTCGCGCGGAGCCGGCTGACCCGCCGCGGGGAGCTGCGAATGCGCCGATGCGGGTACTCCATCAGGAACCGCTCGACCTTCCACACGTTGCCGTGCGCCAGCCGCCAGTCGTAGCGGCCGAGGTCGCGCAGGTCGGCCACCGCATACCCGGTGATGCATCCGGTGAAATCGACATAGGGGTCGAAATAGCTGAGCGCGAGCGCGCGCGCGGACGTGAAGATCGGCGCACGGCCGTGCAGTCCGGGATCGCGCGATCGCGCGACCGAGCCCCATCGTCCGGCGCGTCGATACACGAAGACGACATGGTCGAGCTCATCGACCGACGCGAGACTCATGACAAGCGGCGGGAAGCCGTGCTGCTCGAGAATGACGGTCGCCGTCAGCGCGGCTTCGAGGCAGTGCGCCGTGCCCGTTCGCAGTACGCCGCGAAACGATCGGAGCGTCGCCGGATCCGGCGGCGGCTCCGTGTTGTACGGCAGGGCGTTGAGATACGACTGCACGGCGGCGGGCGTGCGCAGGCGATCGATCAGCCGCCGTTCGGCTGGCGTGAACGCGCTCGGCGGCGGCGGGTCGCTCGGTCCACCTGGCGAGGGCGCCGCGCTCACTGCTTGGCGGGTGCGCTCACGAGCGTGCGCAGATCGGCGAGCGCGGTGCCCGGCGTCCACTCGTTGCCCGTGTACACCTTCGCGATCTTTCCGTCGGCGCCGATGATGATCGTCCGCAGATTGTGGGTGATCTGCGGATCGCCGGGGGCATCGCGCATGATGGCGACGCCGAAGCGTCCAGCGAACCGCTCGATCGTCACGCGGTCGCCGGTCAGAAACGTCCAGACCGCCGGATCGGCTTTCAGCCGGGCCGCGTGGGCGGCGAGCACTTTCGGCGTGTCGCGCTCGGGATCGAACGTGACGCTGACGAGCTTGACGTGGCCTTTCAGAATCGTGTCATCAGCGAGGCGCCGCTGCAGCGTCAGAAAGTTCTGATCCATCAACGGACAGAAGTCGGGCAGCGGGCAATGTGTGTAGATGAACGTGAGCGCCCACGGCGTGCCATGCCACTCGTCGATGCTTCGACGTCGATCCGCCTGGTCGATGAGCGCGACGTCCGGCACCGCGTCGCCGACGTCGAGGATGCCTTCCGCCATGGCGGCCTTGTTGGCGTTGCCCGTCGTGGGTGCCGTGCCGGTGTGCGCGATGGCGACGAGGCGCGGCAGGTTGTTGCTGTCCACTTCGAGTGTGGCCGTGATCGTCTCACCGGGCGCGCGGCCGTCCATCAGCTCCGCGCTCGCCACCGGATAGATCATCGTCATCGCCGGCATGAAGTTGGGGATGTCGCCGTGGTTGATCGTGAGCTCGCGCTTGTCGGCGTTGACCGCGACGATCTGGCCCTGCAATTGATAACGCCTGGCGGCCTCTTTCGGCGCGCCGTGGCAGGCGGCGAGCGCGACGAGGCTCAGGACGACGGCCGCGAGGACCGCAGGCTTACGCATTCGGCGCCACCCAGCCGTCCTGCAGCTCGATGACTCGCGAGCCGTAGCCGGCGTTCACTTCCGAGTGGGTGACCTGCACGATCGTCGTGCCCTCCGTGTTGAGCCGCTTGAACAGCTCCATGATCTCGCGGCCCTGTTTCGAATGCAGGTTGCCGGTCGGCTCGTCGGCCAGCACGACCTTGGGATTGGCGATGACCGCGCGCGCGACGGCAACGAGTTGCTGCTGGCCGCCGGACAGCTGGCTCGGATACAGGTCCTTCTTGCCGACGATGTTGAAGCGATCGAGGACGTCGCACACCATCGCGTCGCGCTCGCCCTTGGGCACATCGCGGTAGGAGAGCGGCACCTCGAGGTTCTCATAGACCGTGAGCTGGTCGAGGAGGTGATAGCTCTGGAAGACGAAGCCGATGTGCTGCTTGTGGAGGCGCGCGCGGTCCTTGGGCCCCAGGCGGTGGACGGCGTGGCCGCCGAAGTAGTACTCGCCGGTCCAGTCGCTGTCGTGCATGCCGAGGATGTGCAGGAGCGTCGACTTGCCGGCGCCCGAGGGGCCCATGATCGAGACGAACTCGCCGGCGGCGATATCGAGGGTGATGCGGCGCAGTACCCAGGTACGGCTGGCGCCGTGCGCGTAGGACTTCTCGACGCCGCGGAGCGAGATGAGCGCCCCGGGGAGGTCGGCGGCGGCCGGCGCGTCGTCGCGCGGCGCGGTGGACGGACGTGAGAAAAGCGCCATCGCGGTAGATCTTACCCTCTTGACACCGGAGGCCCGACTGCGGTCGACTTAACCAAATGGTTAGTCAGTCGAGCGGCGGCGCCGATTCACGAGCACGGCTGCTGGCCGCGGCGGCCGAGGAGTTCGCCGCCCTCGGTTACGACGGCGCCAAGGTCGACCGCATCGCCGCCAAGGCGCGCGTGAACAAGGCGATGCTCTACTACCACTTCACGAACAAGGCGGCGCTCTACCGCGAGGTGCTGCGCGGCGTGTTCGGCGCCGCGGCCGAGGCCGTCGAGGCCGCCGGCCGGACCGACGACCCGCCGGAGGTGCGGATCCGCGCCTTCATCACCGCCATCGCCGACAGCGCCGTCAGCCGGCCCCACTTTCCCGCCATCTGGCTGCGCGAGATGGCCGAGGGCGGACGCCATCTGGACGAACCCGTCGTCGGCCAGATGCGGCGGATCATCGACACGCTCGTGTCGATTCTCGCGGCGGGACGCAAGACCGGCCGGTTCGGCGACGTCCATCCGATCGTCGCCCAGATGGGGATCGTCGCCCCGCTGCTGTTCTTTGCGGCGTCGGCGCCGGTTCGCGAGCGGCTCCGCGATCGGGCGCCCGTGCCCCTGACGGGCCTGACGCGCGAGCGCGTCATCGAATACGTCCAGACAGCCACCGTCGCCGCGCTGGCGCCGCCGCGCGGTGGCCGGAAACGAGTCCGGCCCTCGACGTCCAGAAGGCGATCCTCATGAGCGACATCACGGTTCCGATAAGTTCTCGCGTTCCTGCGTTTGCACTGGCCCTCCTTGTCGGCCTCGGGCTCGTCTCGGCGTGCCGCCAGCGCGCCGCCGCCACGACGCCGCATGCGACCGGATACGTCGAGGCGACGGAGGTCCGCGTCGCGTCCAAAGTGCCGGGCCGCGTCGAGAAGGTGAACGCGTCCGAAGGGCAGAAGGTGGCCGCGGGCGAGGTGCTCGTCACGATCGCGCCCACCGACATCGACCTGGCGTTGCGGCAGGCGCGTGCCGAGCACGACCAGGCCGCCGCGCAGCTCCAACTGCTGCAAGCGGGCAGCCGCGTAGAAGACGTCCGGCAAGCCGAAGCGCAGGTCGCCGCGGCCGAGTCCGACCGGCGGGCCGCGAGCTCGGATCTCGTCGCCGCGAAGGCGGACGAGGCGCGATTCGAGCAGCTCCTGCGCGCCAAGGCAGGCGCGGAGAAGCCGCGCGACGATGCCGTCGCACGCCGCGAGCAGGCCGAGGCGCGGGTCGCGGCAGCCGACGATCGGGCGCGCGCCGCCGCGGCGGTCCTTCAGCGCGTGCGCGCCGGCGCGCGGCCGCAGGAAATCGCCGCGGCGCGTGCACGGGTCGCCGCGGTCGACGCGCAGATCGCCACGCTCGACCACAACCGCTCGGAGACGACCGTCGTCGCGCCGAACGCCGGCATCGTGTCGTCCCGGCTCGTCGAGCCCGGCGAGCTCGTCGCCGTCGGCGCGCCGCTCATCGCGATTCTCGATCTCGATCACGCGTGGGTGAACGCGTATGTCGAAGAGCCGCTCGTCCCGGCGCTCCGCGTCGATCAGCCGGTCGTGGTCATCACCGATGCCGGCAATCGGATGTCGGGCCGCATCGCGACCCTCGCCTCACGCGCCGAGTTCACGCCCCGCAACGTCCAGACGGCGGCCGAGCGAGCGAAGCTCGTCTATCGCGTGAAGGTGACCGTGGGCAACTCGGGGGGTGTGCTCAAGCCGGGGATGCCGGTCGAAGTGGATTTCGGGACGGCGCGATGACCGGAACGGACACGGTCGTCGACCTCGATGGGGTCCGAAAATCGTTCGCCGGCCGCCCCGCTGTTGAGGGATTGAGCTTCGCCGTCCGGCGCGGCGAGATGTTCGGCGTGATCGGCCCCGACGGCGCCGGTAAGACGACGACGTTGCGGGTGATCTGCGGGCTGATGGCCGCCGACGCCGGCACGGTGCGCGTCATGGGGGCCGATCCGTTCACGTCTCACGGCATCGCGACGGCCTCCATTGGCTACGTCTCGCAGCGCTTCAGCCTCTACGGCGACCTGTCGATCGACGAGAACATCGCCTTCTTCGCGAGCATTCACGGCACGCGCGATCTGCGCGATCGGCGGACGCGGCTGCTCGAGCTGACGGGGCTGCTGCCGTTCCGAACGCGTCGCGCCGATCGACTGTCCGGCGGCATGAAGCAGAAGCTCGCGCTCGCATGCACGCTCATTCACGAGCCGCCGATTCTGGTGCTCGACGAGCCGACGACCGGCGTCGATCCGGTCTCGCGGCGCGAGTTCTGGAAGCTGCTCGCCGAATTCCTGTCGCAAGGCCTGACGATCGTCGTCGCGACGCCTTACCTCGACGAAGCCGAGCGATGCGCACGCGTCGCGCTGTTGAGCAGCGGCCGGTTGCTCGCGCTCGACGATCCGGCCGCGCTCCAGGCCGCGCTGCCCGGCGTCATGCTCGAAGTCGTCGCGTCGCCGCCCCGACGCGCGATCGAGGTGCTGCGCCAGCACTGGCCCGCAAAGGACGTGCAGTTGTTCGGCGACCGGATCCACGTCCACGTGCCGGACGGCGGCGCGGGCGCGCGCGTCGCCGCGATGCTCCAGTCGGCCGGTATTCAGCTCACGAGCGTGCGCACGATCGTGCCGACGCTCGAAGACGTGTTCATCGAGCTCGTCACGACCGCGCGCGGAGCGCACGAATCGTGAGAGCGCGTGGAGGCAGCATGAGAGGCCGGATTCCGATTCTCGCAATGGCGATCGCCGCGTGTGCGACTCGCGCGTTTGCCCAGACGCCGCTGTCGCTGACGCTCGAAGACGCGATCAGCCGTGCCGTGGCCGAGGCGCCGCGGGTGGCCGAGGCCCGGGCGCGGCAGGCGGCGGCAGCATCGACCGTCTCGTCGCGCCGGGCGCTCGGCGCGCCGTCGTTGTCGGCGACGAGCGGCTTCCTGCGGACGAATCACGTCGAGCCGTTCGGCATCCCCGAAGACAACGGACGCATCCGGGTGTTGTTCCCCGATGTTCCGAACAACTATCAGGTGCGCGCCGAGCTGGGCGTGCCGCTGTTCACCAACGGTCGTGTGAGTGCGGCCGTCGCGTCGTCGGAGGCGGACGCGCGCGCGCAGGCGGATGACGTCCGGGTCGCCGAAGAGGACGTGCGGCTCGACGTGAGCCGCGCGTACTGGACGCTCGTGACCGCGCGGGAGCTCGTCAAGGTGCTCGAGACGGGGTTGCAGCGGATGGACGCGTGGGTGAGCGACGTCGAGGCGCGCCGCGCGGCCGGGGTGCTGCCGCCGAACGATGTGCTCACCGCGCAGGCGCAGCGCGCGCGGCAGAACGTGCAGCTCATCCAAGCGCGCAACAGCGCCGCGTACGCCGAGGTGGATCTCGCGCGGTTGATCGGCGTCGAGCTCGACCAGCCGATCGTCACCGCGACGCCTCCCGACCGACCGCTGGCGGCGGCCGCTGACGCCCTCACTCAGCCCGTCGGCACGCTCGTCATCCGCGCGGTGCAGGCGCGCGCCGAGCGCGCCGGGTTGATCGAGCGGCAGGCGGTGATGCGCGCGAACGCCGACGCCGCGAGCGCGTCGATGAAGCCGCAAGTCGGTGCCGTCGCATCCGTCGAGCCCGCACGGCCGAACCAGCGGTTCGTGCCGAGACTCGACGAGTGGAACACGTCGTGGGATCTCGGCGTGAACCTGGTCGTGCCGCTCTGGGACGGCGGACGCGCGCGCGCAGATCGCGCCGCGGCTCTCGCGCAGAGCGATGCGATTGCGCAGCGGGTTCGTGAATTCGACGCCGCGGTCGGAGCCGAGGTCCGGCAGCGGGTGCTCGACATCGCGTCGAACCGCGCCGCGCTCGGCGCCGCCGGCGAGGCGATCGCCGCGGCGACCGAGGCGCGGCGCGTCGTCGGGGAGCGATTCAACGCCGGCGTCGCGACGCCGACAGACGTGCTCGACGCGCAGAACGCCGTGCTCCAAGCCGAGCTCGAGCAGCTGCAGATTACCGCGGCCCTCCGTCTCGGCGAAGCGCGGCTGCTTCGGACCCTGGGCGCGCTGTGAGCGCAACCACTCCGGCGATCGTCGTCGAGCATCTGTCGCGCCGCTTCGGCCAGTTCGTCGCGGTGGACGATCTCAGCTTCGACGTGCAGCGCGGCGAAGTGTTCGGTTTTCTCGGGGCGAACGGCGCGGGCAAGTCGACGACGATCCGGATGCTGTGCGGGCTCCTGGCGCCGACTTCGGGGCGGGCCGTCATCGACGGCGTCGACGTCGGCTCCGATCCAGAGGGCGTCAAGCGCCGCATCGGCTACATGTCGCAGCGGTTTTCGTTATACGAGCTGCTGACGGTCGATCAGAACATTCGCTTCTACTCCGGCCTGTACGGGCTCGGCGGCGCGCGGCTGGAGCAGCGGCGACAGTTCGTGCTCGACATGGCCGGCCTTCGGGGGCGCGAGGCCGAGCTGACGCGCGACCTGTCCGGCGGGTGGCGTCAGCGG